>VFQR01000067.1_pt1 | contig 260252 bp, 246 predicted proteins | sample 3512321 | NCBI WGS metagenome assembly VFQR01 (sample SAMN10412374, study PRJNA504923) | tailings metagenome | isolation source: Relicate 3 Philex TSF1 revegetated site | place: Philippines: Tuba, Benguet | collected 2017-08-29 | reverse complement strand
TTGTGAATCACAACACAGAAACCAAGGGAATCCTGTTTATGGGTTCACGCTCTAGTGGGCGTTGCCGGGTGTGGGCCTCGGTGAGGCGCCGATCCTTATGGAGGGGATCCGTATAGAGGGGTTTCTCATGGACGGACCGGGGGAGGATGAAGGCGCGACAGGGATTGGCGCCACAAACGACCTCAACGCCCAAGGACCGGCGTAAGTAAGCGACACCGGGTACGGTTCCGAACTCCGGTGAGATCAGGCGATCGCCATTGCAGGCCCGTTCCCTCTCTCTGAGGGCGCGCGAGGGCTTCTACAGTGTTCAGCAGCACTCTGCACTCGTCTGAGACCGAGGATGCGCTTCCCTGCGCGTCTCAGCCAGCCTCAGCGTGCGCCAAAGAACAATGAGTTCTAGCTTGGTCAGAGTATGGGGCGGGGAGGGGCCAGCGGTTTCCTTTTGAAGTGACCACCGCTGGCTGATCGCGGCACGTTGCTGTCTGTGGCATAGTGGGAGGAGACAGGTCGAAGAGAATACTAACCAGCGGAGCCAAGAAGGCGGCCGAGATCGCTCTTCCAGCGCGGATGGCACACTCAAGACAGGTTTCGCATATCTGTGTCGCGACAACGCAAGTGATGACACGTGAAGAGCTATGAGAGGGAGAGGGAAGCCGGATCATTTACGGGGAGATCATGCTGAGGCCCAGTCGCCTTCGTCTCAAATCGCCTTGCCCGCTTATTTTTTTGAGTCTCAACTGCTGTGGTCTGTCTTTGACCAAGTTATAAGCGCGACCGACTTGGCGCAGTGAACGCCACAATACGCGGAAAGCCGTTGCTCCCTTGCTGGCTTGGGCGGATAGCGCATCGAGTCGATCCCGCACGCTCATCATCCGACATCGCGTTTTCGTCAAGAAAAGTCTTGAACATGTGCGACGCGGTCCTTCACAAGCCGCCGCGCTCGGGCGGCGGGGACGCGCTTCTCCGAGGTTCGGGCCGCGAGGCAACGCATCGCGCGGACGAACTCAGGCGCACATTGCCCCGAGATCTCGCTCATTCCGGCCAGCTTCCGCACTGCTGCCACTCCGCCGAAAGTGCCTTCAGCGCTCGGAAGACCTTCTGGTTGAGGTCCGAGTAGGAAAGCAGATAGCCCTTGCTTCCAAGCGGATGTAGAGGCACGGCGACTTGCTTTCGCTCCCAGCGCGCCCGGTGAATGTCGTTGACGATGCGCTGAAACCTGTCAAGACCGTAGACGCCTGCTTTGTCGAATGCGAACTGCTCATTGACATCGGTTGGAAACGGGAGGATGTCGGTTAAGTCGCCGTCCCGGATCGTCGGCAGGAAAAAGTCGAAGAGGACCGTTCGGAGCCGATGGTAGTCGGAGGTGTAGAGATCGCGGAGTTGACCCAAGCCAATCTCGTGGGCTAACGGCGGGCGGTCCTTGGTAGCGGGCAGGCTGATCTCCAAGCGCGCCCGCCGGTCGTGAAGTGGCAAGAGAGTCGCCTCGTCTTTGCTGGGATTTCGCCGATCGGAGACTTTGTCCATACTCCTGTAGAGTACGCCCTGTGTGTTCTCCTCTCCAATGTAGAGCGTCGTATCGACAGCAGGCTTGTGATACGCTCTGCGGCTGAAAAGGTGTGATCGCATCGCTCCTATGCCGAGGCGGGCGAGATGGCTGCGAACTTCCATATCGGTGCCTTTGTAGTGGTCCACCGTTCTCTGCGACCTGCGGTGGGATCCGTGAACAAAAAATCGGGGCTGAGCCTTAGGTGCGTCGCCGATTTGCACAAGACAATGGCTCCGCAGGACATCCAGAATTCTGCTCCGCATCGAATTCAATTCGGACTCATTAACTTTGTGGGCACCGATTATCCTGAAGTCGATCGAGAGTTCCAACCCGAGAATCGGTATCTCCGCCGGCGAAATGTCAAAGCAAAGGCGCTTGCGCAGATGCTCAGTCAACTGGGGCAACTCGTGAGGTTGTGGGTCTTGGATCCTCAGCCAGTATCCACCGTGCCAGTAGCGATTGCAGAATACGGTAGACGGAGAGTCAATGCGCCTGAGAAAAGCGTTCGCGACCTTCTGCAGGTTGATTTGGTTCCAGCCTTTGTCAACCGGCAAATGGAGTTGCACCCAATCGAAGGAGGCGGAGCATTTGTAGAGGTTCAGATCGATCTCAGGGCGAAGAACGAAACGGTCGCGAAGTAGTCGTTGACAGCTTCCACTCCGCGCGTCACATCGCTCTCGATCATATCGGACGGATTCTTCTGCGGGCGGTTCGATCGTCGATGCGTGGCGGTCGCCAATACGGTGCCCAGCTTCGTAGGGTGCAGCGTCCATGTCGTAACTCCGGAATTGGTATCCGCTCTAAGCGTCTAGCGTGCGCGGCATTTTCCCGATAGCTTGTGCGGCGCGTTTCAGGTAGGAATGGACCCACCCTGCGGCCTCTCGGTGGTCCAGAAACGCTGCCAGCGAAGGCATTAGCTCCCTAATTGCCTCTTCAATCACGTCCTCCCGCTGGACTTCGATCCCGAAGGTGCGCTCCATGATTTTGGCGAGGTCCTGCAAACTGAATTCCGGCCATGGTTCACGGGTAACCTGCAGAACGGTCGCCGCCGAGATCGCCGAAAATAGCAAAGCAGTTGCGTCTTTGGCACTGGTTTCCAAGATAGGGACCCGTGCCACGCGCTGATGCAGGAAGTGGTAGAACTCCGCCGCTTCCAACTTGAAGGTTGTCCCGCAACTCTGACCCGTTTGACGCCCCCAATGGCTGATTTCTGCTGCGCACCATTCCAATCCTCGGGAGATTTCCTCATCTTCTATTTGAGGTGTATTTCCCCGATATCCCGGTGAAGGCACGGTGGTCAGCCGGCGCCAGCCTCTTTGGCCTTGTAGCGCCTGTGCCGCGATGAACTTGCGGCTCGGATATTGGATGTCGTGTGTCACCGTGCTTCTCCTCTGGTTCTGATTTAGGTAAGGTTGGGGCATGCCCATCCCGTTCAGAGCCGCGGCCCTGTTGTCTTCGCTCTCGTTTCTTCAGCTAGTCAGGTGTGTTTGTGATCCGGATCGGTTCGTACCTGGGTCTTCGGCACGCGTCTCCAATCGACGCCGCGCACGCGTGTCCACCGACCCTCAGGACTCGGACGACGCCATTGAGGGACAAACATCTTCTGGAGTTCGGCGAGAGCTTCATCAAAGTCCTCGATCTCCTGTTCCGTTCCTTCTTCGTCTATCAAGTACTTGCCGTTTCTTGATAGTCCGCGATGGAAGATCGTGCCGTCGGCGGCAACAGGAACGAATTCGAACTCCAGCGGCTCGGGATACGGTGCGTTCCCGTCATGACTCTCGTCTTGATCGCGCCAAATCGACGCCTTGAAATCCTTCTGTCCGGCGAGCCATGCCGCCGCATCGAGTGCTTCAATGCGAGCTTGATTCCCCTTGATGCCACTTTGATGTGCCAAGTTGTTTCGGATCGTCTGCAGCGCCCTACCCGAAAGCAAGGCGAGTTCCTCGGCGTTTATTGGTTGAGCATTGTCGATCTTCCAACGGGCGGCCGCCTTGTTGACTGTTCGCACAAGATATTCACCATCGAGGTTCCATTGCTTCAAAGGCAGGATCTCGAGAAGGCGCTGTCCGTCCTCGACCCAGCGTCTCAGCATCTCCTCTCGTTTCTGGGCATCGCGTGCGGCGGCAATCACGATTCCCTGCTCGGCATAGGCGGCCAGATGGAACAGGAGCACGCCGCCGCTCGTCTCGAAAAAGAGCGAGGACGCGTGCCGGTCCAGGAATTCTCGCCAGGTCTCGTTTTCCTCGGGCTTCTGGCGTAGCCCGTGAGACATGATCTGCAGGAACGCCCAGTCCGCGACGTCCTCGCCGAAAAAAATGCTGAAGATCTCATGCATCTTCTCGATGGTGCACATCATGCCATCTTCGATGAAGCCATGGTGCCCCAGTGAGAGCTCGAAGTTCTCGCGACGTTCTTCAAGTTCGTTCATCATGATTGCGGCTGCCTGTGGCGGTATGGTTTGTTGCCTCTATACCGAAACAAACCGGCGACGCAAACATAAAGTTGGTATGAAATATCATACCGAGTACCGAAACATCTTGGATGAGCCATTCAGCGAGTGGTGCCGCCGTGAGTGGCTAGTCATCAGTCGCTCGGCCATATAGCGAGGTGACATTGGCCATCGCGGACGTTGACGGACCTGCGAAGGGGAGATCCTGCGCCGGAGGCGACCCGTTCCGAGATCGGGTAATCAGCCCATTTGGCAACGGCCTTGACGCCATGGGGGAGGGGGGCTTTGCTGTCGGCGGTACCAAATTCACGTCGAAATGCTTAAGGAGGGACACCGACTATGCCTTGGCGATCTCTCGGCGTCCTCGCAGCCATCCACCTCACAAGTCTGCCGGCGGCGGCTGCCGAGGGTCGGCTCACGGTCGAGCTCAACAAGCTGGAAGAGGCGGACGGCGGGTCGTGCCGAGCCTTCTTTCTATTTCGGAACGAGACCGGAATGTCCTTTGAGGGGTTCGAGATGTCGCTGGCCATTCTCGACCGGAGCGGCGTGATCGACCAACTCCTGTCGGTCGACGCGGCGCCACTTCCGGTGGCGCGCACGACACTCAAGCTCTTTGAGATACCCAGCACCGGTTGCTCGCGTTTGTCGGAGGTGCTGCTCCACGACGTCCCGGTCTGCAAGCCGGAGAACGCTGATCCGGCTGACTGCTTCGCGCTGATCGATCTCGTAAGCCGCGCTCCTGTGCCGCTGGTAAAGTAGATGCCGGAGCTCGCGTTTTCCTTCGGCGGCGTGGGCGGCCCGATCTTCGCGGTCCTGCTCGCGCTCTCGATACTTTCCGTCACGGTCATCCTCTTCAAGGTGGCGTCGCTTTGGCATGCCCGCTCGGGCGGAGCCCTGCGCGCGTCGGCCATGACCGCGCTTCGCGACGGCGATCTCGGAGCTGCCCGGGAGATCCTTGCGCGCGGCCGGACGCCGGCGGACCGGATCGCGATTGCGGGGCTTGACCGGTTGGCGCGCCGGGAGAGCGCTTCTACGATCGAGAAGGCGCTGGTTCTCGAAGGGAATGCGGCGGTTGCTCGCTTCTTCAGCCACATCAGGCTTCTTGAACTCGTGGCTATGATCAGCCCGTTGTTGGGCCTGCTCGGCACCGTTCTCGGAATGATCCAGTCGTTCCGGGAACTCGAACTCGCAGAAGGGTCAGCCAACGCCGCGCTTCTGGCGGGCGGAATCTGGCAGGCTCTCTTGACGACGGCGGCGGGCCTCGTGGTCGCCATTCCGGCGGCCACGGCAGCTGGGATCCTTTCCGCCCGCGCGGAAGCGGCCGCCGGCGATGTAGAGCAGGCGATCGGGTCCGTCATCGTGCGCGCGGAGGCGGCGAAGTCGGCCTGAGGAGGAGGGCGTGAAGTGCTCGCGCGGCCAAACCATCGGATCATGAGGATCACGCTCGTTCCGCTTGTGGATGTGCTTCTGATCATGCTCGTCTTTTTCATGGTGACTTCCACCTATCTTGATCTCGACATGCTCGTTGTCTCCGAAGCGCCCGGGCCGGCTATGCCTCAACCGGTGCAGGCTTCCGAGGCGGCAGGGACGCTATTCGTCCGGATCACGTCTGACGGTGCCATCATCGCGTCGGGGGAGAGACTCGACCTCGACGGGTTCGACGCGCAACTCTCCCAGCGGGTCGCGGCGGACGAGAACCTGCGCCTCCTCATCATGCCGTCGTCACGCGCCGACGTTCAAACGCTCATATCGGTTATGGACCGGGCTACGCTCGCGGGTGTCGAGTGGCTTCGGATTGTGCGGCTGGAGGGTGAGTAGATGCGCTTTCGCCGCCCGTCGGAGCCCGCGCGGCCCGAGACAATCATCCCGCTGGTCGACGTTGTCTTCTTCCTTCTCGTCTTCTTCATGTTGATCGGCCGTCTTGACGCCACTGCTCCCTTCGCTGTCGAGCCGCCGTTCGCTCGAACGGGGTCCGACCTCCCCGGGGGCGGCATTACCATCGCCATCGGCCGGACGGGCGACCTGGCGCTTGACGGCACCCGTATGGACGAAGCTGCGCTCCTTGCCCGTCTGGAGGCGCGGCGGGATGCGGATGCGGATCTTCGGATCCGGCTGAACACAGATGGGGCAACGGAAATGCGCCATGTCCTGCCTCTCGCCGCGGGTCTCTCCGAACTCGGGTACGCGGACGTGGTCCTTGTGGTCACGCCAGATCGGCCGTGAAGGGACTCGGTCCGTGGGTATGCTCGCTGTTGGGCGCGGGGGCTTTTCATGTGGTCTTGGGATGGGCGCTCCTCGTCTCGGTCGCACCGGAGACGCGACTGCAGCGGTCGTCGCCGCGCCTCGAGTCACGGCTCGATCTCGCGGTAGTGGCGGTTCCGCAGGCCGAGGCGCGAGAGGTGGCAAAGGCCGGCGACGCCGTCTCATCGGCTTCCCTTGATATGTCGCCGCTGACGTCGGGAACCCTCGTGGCCTCTCGGGCGCATCCCCAGAAGCCGGAAGGGGTGGCCGTTGCAGCGATGGCGAACCCGCCGCCCGTCCGTGCGGTCGAGACGCCGGCCGCTCGCGTTTCGGCCTCGGTGCCGGCGGCTAAGATGGCAACATCCATTGCCCCTGCGACGGAGCCGGTCCCGGAAGTACCTTCCGCGTTGGGACCGGCAGCTGCGCCATTGGTGCCACCGGCCGGGATCGCGGCGACGCTTTCTCCAGCTGGAGTGACGGTGCGGCCGCTGATGACCGAAGGGGAGGCGGCACCCAAATTCTCGAGCGCAACGCCGGTGTCGATTCTGGCGCCAACGGAGACTGAGGCGGCTCGGGTCGTAGCGCCGCATGTGCTACTGGCCGCCGCCGCAGCAGCCATGCCTACCGTACCGGCGGGCGTCCCCGAAGCGGCGGTCGTTCCGCACACCGTGCCTGACCTGCTGCGCGTCGGTGCGGCCCTACCGCGCGAAATCGCGGCATCAGAGGCACCGCGCGATGGCGTTTCTCTTTCTCCCCGCGCTCTGGATACGGTTCCGGCTCCGGAGGTCATTGCGCGTACCCATGGGATGGCGACCGTGGCCGCCTTCTCGGCCGATCTAGCGACGAGCCTGTCCGAGGCAGCGCTCGACGCCGTGGAGGCGTTTCTTGTCGTTGATCCCGGGGCGGAAGGGCAGGCACTGCGCGACGGCATCAAAGAGCGTCTGGCCGGCGTTGCCTGCGCGCGCGTGCAGACGGCATTCGATCCCGATATTGGAGTGCTCGAGCTTCGCGGGCATGTCCCGGAACCCGGGGATCGGCTCCGTCTGGCGAACGCTGTGGCCGCGGAACTCCGCGGAGCGCTACCGGTTGTCGACCGGCTTCTCGAGCTTCCCCGACCTCAATGCGAGGTGCTCAGCGGTCTCGCCGCCGCAGGCATCCCGCAATCGACCGAACAGTTCACCAACCCGCTCATCATCGGCCAGGACAGCCACGCGCGAGTCTACGACTTTCGTGAGGGCGACGTCATGCAACTCGATATCGGTGGGGCCGACTACGACGGCTGGCTGTACCTCGACTACTATGACAGCGCAGGCGAGGTCCTTCACCTCACCCCGAACGAGGTCGTGCCGCCCGTGCGGCTACCGGCGCGCATGGTCGCACAATTTGGGGGCGGCGGAACGGCGGACATCGCGGAGGGGCGTGTCCGGCTCGAAGTCGGCGCGCCTTTCGGGAAGGACATCGCGGTGGCTCTGGTGACATCCGCGCCGCTCTTCGACGATCTGCGGCCGATGCGCGAACCTGTCGCGGATTACCTCGCCGCCCTCACGCTGCGCGTGGAAGACCTCAGAGGACGCAACCCGGACTTCAAGGCGGAGTGGGTTTATCTGTTCGTGTCGACTGCGCCGTAGATCGGCTTCGGCCACGCATTGCGCTTCAGGTCACCTCAGCTCACGACCTGAAATTCCACCCGGCGGTTCACCTCTCCGGTTGGCTGCGCGGGATCATACAAGAAGCGTTTTCCCAAACCCATCACCTCGAGCCGGGAGGCCTCGATGCCGCAATCCGTCGTCAGGTAGCGGGCGACTTCTTCGGCTCGGAGGACCGAAAGCCTTTCGTTGTACGCGTCAGAACCCGATGCGTCGGTGTGCCCGACGATCCGGAACTTTTCCACTTCCGTCGCCTGCTTCATCACCCGGCACATCTGTTCGAGCTTCGGCATCTCGGCCCGGTCGATGGCGGCGCTGTCGAAGCCGAAGCGGACCCGCACGTTCACCTGGAGATCAGGCTGAAACACTGCGACCTGGATCGGCTTGTTCGGGTCGATCGGCGTGCTCGTCGTCTCTGGCGTGCCTGCCGTGACGGCAGGGGTGGTCGTCTCCGGCGCGCTCGCGACGCTCACGCCCGACTCGGGCGCGGGCTGGGTTTCCGGGATGACCTCCTCGAGCGTGACAAGCGACAGACCGCGGGTACCGAGGCCACGGGTGGTGCCCAGCCCGCTGGTTGCCGCCTGCATGACCTCCTTTTGGAGACCGAAGCGCTCCAGCACCTCGGCATCCGAAAGCTCCTGAGCGGGGGTCGCCGTCGCGAGGGCGATGCCAGCAAGCGTGGCGAATGTGACCACTGCACGTTGCATGACGTCTCCTCCTTTATTGGGTTAAGCGCAGGGGAAATCTACGCTAGTATTACCCCTCAGACAAACGCTTCGTATTTCTTGCGGTGACGTGAATGCCCAGCCTCTCGCGCCGGCCATCTTCCGTGATTGGGCTCTTGCGGCCATGACGCCGCCGCTCACGGGCTGGTCCGCCATCGGACACTTGGCACCGCCGGTGAGCCGTGGCGCCGGGTTGACCCATGTGGGCCTTGTGCGGGAAAGGAACGAGGATTCCATTCTGACGGACCCGACCGGCGCGCTGTGGGCCGTGGCCGACGGGATGGGCGGGCACGGCAACGGAGACGTCGCGTCGGACATCGTCGTGGATCGCCTGTCCACCGCACCGGATGGAGGTGAGCCGCTCGAGGTGCTCGTGGATCTCCTGACCGAGGCGAACGGCGTCATCCACGCGATGGCGTCTGAACGCGGCGCGGTCATGGGGGCGACCGTGGTGGCGCTGATGATCGAGAACGCGGTCGGCTATCTCGCCTGGGCGGGCGACAGCCGCGCCTACCTGATGCGGAACGGGCGGCTCCGGCTCCTGACCCGCGACCACACCGTGATTCAGACGCTGGTGGAGCAGGGCGCAATCCGCCCTGACGAGGCCCGCCACCACGCCGAGGCAAACGTCGTCACCCGCGCGGTGGGGGCCGAGCCCAATCTCGAGGTCGATACTGTCACGGTGCCGTTCCTGCCCGGGGATCGCATAGTCCTGTGCAGCGACGGGCTGACAGGTCCGGTGGGCGATCAGCAGATCGAGGCGCATCTCGCCGCCGGAGAGACGCCGGAGGAGGTGTGCCGGCGGCTGATCCGCGCCGCGCTCGACGGCGGTGGGCCTGACAACGTGTCGGTCATCGCGATCTTCATGGTCGGGGGCTGAGGCGTGCGACAGGGAACCCTCATCGGACCCATCATCATCGCCATCGGCCTCGTGATCGCCGCCGTGTCCTTTGCGCTCGTCGGCACGCTTCTCGACCGGGCGGAGGGCGACACGGAGCTTCGGCTTGGCCGCGCCGAGGCCGAGGTCGAGACGCTGCGCACCGAGGTGGCGCGGCTCGGCAACGAGGTGCGGGAGGCCCGGGCGGAAACCGCCCGGCTTCTCGAGGACCTGGCCCTGCGCGCAAGCAGCGCGCCCGCGCCCGCAGCTGCGCCGCAGGTCCTGATGGACCCGGGCGAGGAGACCGAGAGCCTGCCCACGACCGAGGAGATGACCGAGGTCATGAACCTTGCCAAGACCCGCTTCAACCAGGGAATGACGCAACCCGGGAACCGGGCCATGCTGGAGATCCTCGGACGCCCGCGCCAATCGTTGTCGACCGACTGCGAACCGGTGACGGATGAACGGCTCAGGGCGCTGCTCGAGACACGCGAGGTGGGGCCGATCCGGGTGACGATGATCCGACCCGCGCTCGACTCTCTCGAGCGGGTATTGGAACGTCTGCGCAGCTCGGAGCCGGACATCCACGCGGCGCTGGGGACGGCCGGTGCGCTCTGCGCGCGGCTGATCCGCGGCTCTTCCACGTCGATTTCGAACCACTCCTGGGGGACGGCCATCGACCTCAAGCTCGAAGGCCAGCTCGACGGCTTCGCCGATGGCGGCACGCAGTTCGGCCTCCTGCTGCTGGCGGAACTGTTCAACGAGGAAGGCTGGTACTGGGGCGCGACCTACAACCGCGAGGACTCGATGCATTTCGAGGTGAGCGAGGAGGTCCTGCGGCGATGGGCGGCGGAAGGTCAGCTCTGATCCGCGGCGGGCGACAGGTACCTGCCGCGACCTATCACGCGGAGGCGGCCGAGGTATTCCGCTTCATCGAGGCGTTGCCCGACATGGTGCGCGATGGAGAGCGGACCATCGGCGAACGCGCCTCGGTGCTGCTTGCGGCGTTTGAGCGTCGGATCGTCGAGGGTGGCGCACCCGTGGCCGCAGGACCGCCCGCCCGCTATGCGCTCGCCGTGCTGATCGACGCCCGCGCGCGGGCGGAGCGCGGGCTGAGGATGAGCGTGTGGACCGCCACGGCGCACGCCAGGCTCTTCGACGGGCGCGACATATCGGTGGACCGCATCCGCCGCTTCCGCGACACGGCCGCGCGGCAAGGGTCCGCATTTGCGCCGCTCCACGCCTTCCTGTCCGATATCCTCGGGGAACTTGAGACGGCGCGGACGACGCGCGCGACGGGCTCTCGGGCGCCGACGGTTCTCCTCGCCGCGGCAAGCGTCACGCTGGTCCTGTCGCTCGCGGCCTATGCGGTCTTCCTCGACTGGCGCTATCACGCAAAGGTCCATGCCGCCTTCCTCGACGATGTGGCGGTCCTTCCCGAAGGCACCGGCGCCCTCGACGGCTCGCTCGCCGCCCGCCTCGACGCCCTTGCCGCCGCGACCAGGCGCGTGGAACAGGCGGCTCTGTCCTCCCCGCTTGCAGGCATCCTCGCGCTGCCCTTTGGTGCATCGGACGCCCGCGCCCGCGCCGCCTACGACGTCGAGGTCGCCGCGGCCCTGCCGCAGGCGATCGTGGCGGTTATCGGCGAGACGCTGGCAACAGAAGGAAACGGCCTCGCGCTTTACGACGCGTTGCGGGCCTGGGGGGTCGTATCCGGCGAGACGGAATGGTCGGCGGATTATCTGGTCGGCTTCCTTGAAGACCGGCCCGTGGCGGCTGACCTCGCGCCGCATGCCCGAACGCTCACCGGCCCTGTCCTCACGCTGTTGCCGCCCGACCCCGATCTTGTCGCGCAGGCCCGCGCCTTCGCGGCGGAGGTGGGCGAACCCGAACGCGCATGGCTCGAGCTCACGCGATCGGATGGCGCGCGAGCTCTCCCGCACTGGAACCCTGGAACGGCGGTGCCGGGACTGTCGGATGTGGTAGTGCGCCGATCTGGCCGGTCGCTCGACGAGGGGCTGGACGGGCTCTACACCGCGGCGGGCTGGGACTACGCGCGCGACATCGGCGCCGGGACGGCGGTGCAGCGGGCGCGGGACATGGCGCCCGCGGTGCTGGGAACCGCGCTGCCCATGCGTAACGACGCGCCCGACCTCGTGCTCGACGTCCTCCAGCGCGAGACGCTGGCTCAGTGGAAGGCCTGGCTGGCGGACCTGCGGGTGCGGCCCTTTTCGGACCGGGAAGGCGCGATCCTGATCTCGGGTAGCCTGTCGCAGCGGGCGTCGCCGCTTGACCGGCTAATCCGCGAGGTCTGGACGGAAGTGGGCGGACGCGACAGGACGCGGCCCCACGCGCTGCAGGTTCGCATCGCGGCCGAGTTCGGCGCGATGATCCAGTATGTTGAACAGGACCGGATCGCCGAGCTGTCGGCGCTCTTCTCCTCGCTCAACGTGGCGCTCGGGTCCATCGACTTCGACGAGGAGCGGGGCGCGGAGAAGCTCATGAGCCTTCAGGACCGCGCGCGGTCGGTGGCCGCGCTCGCGGCCGCGCCGCCTGTAATCGCGCAGATCGCCGAGGATGTGCTCGCGCAAACGAGCGCCGCACACGCTAACCTGCTTCAAAACCCGCTGACCCGCCGTTGGCAGCAGGACGTCTACCCGCTGTGTCATGCGACGGTGAACGGGCGGTTTCCGTTTCACGACGGACCCGACGCGGCCCTGGGCGACTTCCGCGACCTCTTCGGTCCAACGGGCGCGCTGAGGGGGTTCGTGACCGCGCAGGCGGGCCGCTACCTCGACACCGGCGCCTCGCCCTGGCGCTGGAAGCCCGAGGCGCGGCTGTCGGGCCTATCGCCCGAGACGGCCACGTTCCTCGAACATGCCGTCGCGATCTCGCAGGCCTATTTCGGCGAGGCCGCGGATCTCGGGACGATGGTCGAGCTTGCGGCGCTGGCCGAACGCGGGGACGCCATGATTTTCATCGGCGGGGAGGGCGTGCCGGTCCGCGCCTCCGATACGGCCGAAGTGCTGGCCTGGCCGGGCCCCGCCCCCGAGGCGGGGGCGGAGGTCACCTTCCGCGACGGCGGCGTCTCGGCGCGGGTCGCGGGTGAAGGCGCATGGGGTCTCCTGCGCCTGCTCGACGGGACGAGGCTGCGGGCGCGAGACGACGGCGCGCGGTTCCTGGTGGACCTTCGCAGCGATGCGGGCCGGATCTTCTTGGAGATGCGCTTCCCCCGCCCCGTCAACCCCGTCGCCGCACGCCCCCTTCTGCGGGGGCTCACCTGCCCCCCCGTCCTCTGATCGTCGCAAAGGTTTCGACATGCGCCGCCCGGAGAAAACGAGGATATAGTTCCCTGGCGGCGCCGCTGCCGCGAGACTGAGGAAAGGACTGCGTGGATGGCCGGCATTTCGAGCATCGAGGTTTCGGGGCCGCTGCCCGCCGACATCAGGTTCGTGCGCCTGTCGGGCGGCGAGGAGATCAGCCGGCCGTTTCGCCACGAGCTCCAGCTTCTGATGCCAAAGGCCGAGGACTCGGTCGAAGTCGAGGCGGTGCTGGGCAAGTCGATCACGGTCGCGGTCCGTACCGGGACGGGGACGCGGTACGTCACCGGCTTCGTCGATGAATTCGGGATCGCGGGCTTCACGGCGGGGGAGGTGCTCTACTTCGCGACGCTCAGACCCTGGCTCTGGTTCCTGTCGAAGACCCACGACAATCGCATCTTCCAGAACATGAGCGTGGTGGAGATCATCGAGGACGTCTTTGGCGCATATCCCGACGCCACCTTCGAAAAGCGCCTGCGCGGCACCTATGCCCCGCGTGACTACTGCGTCCAGTACGGGGAGAGCGATCTCGACTTCGTCCAGCGGCTGATGGAGCACGAGGGGATCTTCTACTTCTTCGAATTCGCCGACGGCGAACACCGTATGATCCTGACGGACTCGATGAGCGAGCTGAAGACGATCCCGGGCTACGCCACGGTGCCGTTCCACTCAGGCAGCGGCGCTGCGACGGCCCACGACGAGGGGTTCCGGAGCTGGCGGCGGATCGCGCGTGCGGTTCCCGGCGCCTACGAGCAGACCGACTACGACTTCGAACGTCCGGCGGCCGATCTCATGAGCAAAAGCGAACAGCCGCTTGGCCATGCGCAGGACGATGGCGCGGTCTACCACTACCCCGGCAACTACATCGAGCTTCCTCGAGGCGACGGACTCTCCGTCGTGCGCCGCGAGGAGCTCCAGTCGCCTTCGCGGACGGTCGAGGCTGGCGGGGACGCGGTGGGACTCTGGGCAGGGAGCTACTTCGCGCTCGAGGCGCATCCGCTAGACCGGGAGAACGTCAAGTACGCGGTGCTGCGCACGGATCTCCTCCTGTCGAATGCGCAGTACGATATCGAAGCGGAGGGCGCAGGACTGTCGGGCGCCGTCCGCTACCTCCTCGTCCCGCACGACCTACCGTTCCGCCCCGCGCGGCTGACGCCGAAGCCGGTGATGAAGGGGCCGCAGACCGCCCTCATCGTGGGCCCAGCGGGCGAGGAGATCTTCACTGACAAGTATTCGCGCGTGAAGGTCCAGTTTCACTGGGACCGCAAGGGCCAGACGGACGAGACCTCGTCCTGCTTCGTGCGCGTCAGTTCTGCGTGGGCAGGGGCGGGGTGGGGGTTCATTCAGATCCCCCGGATCGGTCAGGAGGTCATTGTCGACTTCCTCGAGGGCGATCCGGACCAGCCGATCATCACCGGGCGCGTCTACAACGGCGCCCAGATGCCGCCCTACGAGCTGCCCGGCAACGCAACGCAGTCGGGCTGGAAGTCGAACTCGTCGCCCGGCGGCGGCGGTTGGAACGAACTGAGGTTCGAGGACAAGAAGGGCGAGGAAGAGGTCTACTTCCAGGCCGAGAAGGACCATACCGAGCTCGTCAAGAACAACGAGACGCGGACCATCGGCAACGACTGGGTCGAGGACGTGGGCCATGACGCCACGCAGGCCATCGGCAACGACCGCACCGAAAGCGTGGGCCGCGACAAGTCGACCACGGTGGGCAACAACCGCACCGTCTCCATAGCCGTGGACGACAACGAGACGGTGGGATCGAACCGTACCCTCGACGTTGGGGCGGACGAGACGATCACCGTTGGCGCGAATTCGACCGAAACCATCGGCGCAGACCACCGGCAGAGCGTCGGCGCCAACCAGTCACTGAGCGTGAGCTCGAGCCGAACGCGCAGAGTCGGCGCGGCCGAGGCGGTGACGGTGAGCGCGGCGCAGCAGATCACGGTCGGCGCCGGCCGCAGCGTGACCGTAGGGGCCGAACAGGTGCATACCGTGGCCAACGACGATACGTGGACGGTGGGCTCCAATCAGTCGGTGACAGTCGGCAAGAACCAGAGCGTCACCATTGGCGACAGCATGACGCTGAGCATCGCCAAAAACGAGGCCATTGACGTCGGTGAGAGCCGGGTGGTCACGGTGGGCAAGTCGAGCGGGCTTTCGGCAGGTAAGGAGATCGTGATCGAGGCGGGGGATTCCATTATCATCAAGACCGGCAAGGCAGCCATCGCAATGAAAAAGGACGGCACGATCACGATCGAGGGCAAGGACATCACGGTCAAGGGGTCTGGAAAGATCAACGTGAAGGCGTCGAGCGACATCACGATGAAAGGCTCGAAGATCAACCAGAACTGAGTATCGCCGCGATGTCCGAGGGACATGTTCCCACGGCAGGGCGGCCGACGCGCCAGACGCCGTCGGCAGCTTCCTCCGCGCCCGTGGCGGGCGGCGGAGCGGCGGCGAGTCGCGCGGCCAGTTCCTCGGGGACGATCAGCCCCTCGGCCGCGTCGGCGAGGTCGTAAATCACCGCCTCCGCCCAGCGCTCGGCGCCCTCGCGCGTCACGCCGGTACCGTCGGCTAGCCCCGCCAGCGGATAGAGACGGCCCAACCTGTCGCCACTCGGGACGAGCGCAAGGACGGCGGGTAGGCCGGCGAGCGTGAGACGTGCGCGCAGCCCCTCTTCCGGCCAGTCCTCGGGCGCCACGCTTGCGAGGTGCCCGCTCAGCCAGCGGTCGAGCGCCGGGCGGACCGCCGGTGGCAGGCCGCGGGACACGAAGTCGCCGGTGGCGGGCATCTTGCCGAAGAAGCCCGTCCAGCGCGACATTAGAACCCCTGTGGACAGCGGAAGCCCGAGAAGATCGTCAGGTCGAAGGGGTTGATGACGCTGTTGGCCCTGAGCTCGAAGTCAGCCACATAGGACTGTGCGCCGAGGCGGAGGCTGAACACCTCGGGCAGGGCGGTGGCCGACAACCGCCCCTTGCGGATCATCCGCAGGAGCCCCCAGCTTCCGATCTCGGATGTGATGATCTCGGCCGAGCCGTCCACCGGCGTGAAGGAGAGCGTGATCATCCCCGTCCCGTCCGTGCCGGGCCATGTCATCGGGAACGGCCGGGTCGCCGAGTTGAAGTAGCTCAGGTTCTGCCCGTCCACGTTCAGCGTCACCCGCGCGGCGTTGGCGGAAAGGTCCTTCGGTTCCAGCGTGAACGCCATGACCGGCCCCGCGCCCCCGGGGAACAATGCGTCGCGGATCTCTCTCGCGCGCTCGAACGGGGCCAGCGCCGCGTTGTCGAGCCCGAAGTCCGCCCGCCACCGCCACGGCCGCACCGTGTTGTCGACGTAGGGCAGGAGGTGGTCGTTGATAAAGCCGTCGATCAGCCCACTGGGTCCGAAGAGGCGCGCGAAATCAAGCGTGTTGACATCGATCGCACTCGACTCGTCGAAGGGGTAGCGGCCCTGGACGGCGGAGGTGCAGAAGGGCAGGATATCGGCCCGCCAGCGCGCGTTGAGCTGTGCGATCACGGCGTCGCGCGTGACGCCGAGCGTGTCGCCGGCGATCCCGCCGATCCAATCGTCGACCGGGTCGGGTAGTCCCGCGGCTACATTCGCGACCGCGCCGGTCAGCTCCGGGAGCCCGCCCTGCTGGAGCAGCGCCTGCTGCGGGTTCGGGCTCGCCAGCACGGTCTGGAGCTGGTTCGACAGCGCGGTCAGCGCAAGCTGAACGTCGCCGAGAAGCGGCGGGATGCCGTCGATCTCCTCGACGGTACCCCGGATGGGCGCGAAATGAGCCGCCACGGGCGTGCCCGGCGGTTCGCCGGCCGGTCTGCCGGCCGTTGGGACAAGGTCGGCGGACTTCGCGGCGAGCTTCCCGATCTTGCCGAGCTTGCGCTGCGCGATCCTCAGGAGGCCGGCGCTGGCCGCGTCGCCCGCCGCCGATGTACCCGCATCCGGCTCCCGTGTGAGGTGCGTTTCGGCGACGACCGCGCGGAGCAGGCGCGCCAGCGCGCTGTCGGCCGACGACAGGTCCCGAAGATTGACGCTCGCAGTGTTGAGGTCGTCGATCGGGGCAAGGCGAATGTCGCGTAGGAGGCCGTCCCACTGCGCGATGAAGTCTTCGTAGTAGAGCTTGAGGATGTCGCCCTCGAGTGCGCCGACCGAGATCTCGGCGCTTTCTGCGCAGCCGCCAGCGAAGACCGTCCGGTCCAGCGCGGCTTCGGCCGCGACTTCGGGCACCAGGGGCAAGATGGCATCGTGGAAGCCCGCGAAGGTGAAGGCGCCGGGCAAGCCGACGCGCAAGGTGCGTTCCGAAATGCGGGTGAAGACGCGCGTGCCGTTCGGGCCCGCGTAGTCCGCCGGGAGCCACTCGGGCAATCCGGTCACGTCGGGTTCGGCCATGAGCGTCCTGTAGGCGCGCACGGCGAGCGGGATCGTGCAGACGATCTCCAGCGATTGTGCAATGAGCGCAGGGTCGGGCTCGATCCGCGCCTCTTCGCGCGCCATGCGCTCGATGGCGGCGAGCTGAGGTTCCGCCGCGGCCTCGGTCGGGAAAGGGTCGATGGGTGCGGCGGCGGGCAGTTGGGTGAGCCACCAGTCGGCCACGAAGGCGGTGTCGTAAGCGGCGAGCCCCGTCATCATCTGATAGGTCTTGAGCGCCCCCAGCAGGAACTCGGGGTCCCGGATCTGCCGCCACATCGTGGCCTCGAGCAGCGCGACCATGCGCGGTTCGAGCACGTTCCGCAGGACGCGGTCCCTGGCCTGTTCCTGCGCGAAGGAAAGCTCTGCCGCCGCCGACGGGCCGAACACGGTCATTGCGCCGGTCCGTACTTCGGTCGCTGCGCGAGATACCTCCGTCATCGCGTCGAGCGCGAGGGGAAGGTCCAGCGGGTCGGTCGGCGCCTGCCGGGCCGCGACGTTGGCGAGCCTCGCGGAAAGCTGCGTGAACTGGCGCTCCTGGTCGGCGATGCCGCCGGACCAGCGCTGGAAGGACAAGAGGAAGAACGTGGCCGCCACGACCGTGGCGAGCGCCGCCCCGGCGGCCGTGCCGCGCCAGATCCAGCGCCGCCGCTCTTCGGCCCGGGGGTCGAAGGTGCCGAGCCCGGCTTCGGGGAAGATCACGTCCGTCAGCATCGCGCGGAGGAAGAAGGACCTTTTCTCGCCGTGCCGCCGCGCCTCGCGCCGCGGTGCGTCCAGCCCGAAGCTTGCCGCCATTCCGCCCACGAGCCGGTCGATGGGCGAGCCCTCCTGCGTGGCCGAAGTGAGGTAGAACCCGCGAAGCCACGCGCTCTCCTCGTAACGGCTTTCTCCGAAGACGGTGTCAATCAACACCTTGAGCGGTTGAGTGATCCGATCCACTTCTGTCGGGAAACGGAACACCTCGCCGCGCTGCGGCAGGGCTAGATCGTCGGCCATGCGCCGCGTCAGTCGTTCCTCCAGCGCGGCAAGCAGCGCCTTCATCTCCCGATCGATCACTGTCCCGTCGAGCCGCCCATCGGTGGGCAACGTCGCGCCCCAGACCTGTTCGCGCGCCCGCGTGCCCAGATCGCCGAAGAACGCGTCGAAGCCCGGGATGAGGTCCGTCTTGGTGATCATCAGGTAGACGGGCAGGTTGATCGCGAGCTTCTCGCGCAGTTCGGCGAGCCGCTTGCGGATCTCGCGCCCATGGGCGCGCAGCGCCGTCTCGTCGCCCAGAAGCTCCTCGACCGACAGCGTCAGGATCACGCCGTTCAGCGCGCGCCGTCCCCGGTGCTTCGTCAGGAGGGCGAGGAAGCCGCGCCATTCGGCGGCGTCGGCCTCCGGGTCGCTTTCCTGCTGGACGTAGCGCCCCGCCGTGTCGACGAGCACGGCTTCCTCCGTGAAGAACCAGTCGCAGTTTCGGGTGCCTCCGACGCCCTTGAGATCATCGGAGAGGTCGACGGGGAAGTGCAGGCCCGACTGTTTCAGCGCCGTCGTCTTGCCGGTGCCGGGTGGGCCAATAATGACGTACCACGGCATGTCGCGCAGGAACTTCCGCCCGCCGAGCTTCGACCTCTTCATCTGGTCGAGCACGTCCTGGAACTTCTTGTTGACCTCGGCGAGGTTCTCCTCGCCCGGTGCGCGAGGGCGTTCGGGCGTCGGTCGCGCCAGTTCCGTGACGAACATCCGGTTCGCCCGCGCGGCGCGGATCTGGCGGACGAGCATCGTCACGAGCCAAATGATGACGATGAGTGCGATGAGGACGAGCCGCGCGATCTCGGAGGCGAGCGGCGTCGCCGTCCCGAACGCGAGGAGCGGCCCGTAGAGCCAGATCAACGCCGACAGGAGAATGAGTCCCAGGATCGTCCAGAAGGTACGGGAAATGAAGAAGCCGAAGAACGACTTGATGAAGCGCATCCCTCAGACCTTCTTCTCGATGACGATCTCGACCCGGCGGTTGCGGGCGCGGCCCTCGCGGGTGCCGTTGTCGGCAATGGGCTGTGTCGCTGCGCGCCCCTCGGACGAGATCAGTTCGGCCGGAACGCCCGCGGCGTCGAGCGCGCGTGCGATGGTGGCGGCGCGCGCCTCGCTCAGACCCTGGTTCGACTGGAACGGGTTCGTACGCTGCACCGGCACGCTGTCGGTGTGGCCGACCACAGTCACGCCGCCTACGAATTCAATATTCTCTCCGATCACGCGGGCGATGGAGGCGATCAGCGCGTCGTATTCCGAGTTCATCTCGGCCTTGGCGGACCGGAAGAGTTCCGGATCGCTCGCCTGCAGGACGACGATGGCGAGAGAGGCATCCTCGCGCCCGGTCAGAGCGCCCGCGCGATCCGGCGGCGCGGCCTCGGCCACGAGCGGCAGGAACTCGAGCACCACGGGTTCCAGGATCAGGGGCGGTGGCGGTGCCGCGTTCTCGATAACGGGCCGGAAGATCGCTGCGCGTTCGGCCGGCGGCAGGACGTTGGTGAGCGTGTAGAGCTGTTCGCCCTTGGCGGACAGCCGCATGCCGAGGCCGACGTAGACGGCGGCGATCAGGGCGGCGGCGATGATGGCGATGGACCAGATGGGCACGACGAAGCGCGGCGGCTCGTCATCGGCGACGACACCCTTCCAGTGCGGAGAAAGGTCGGCGCGTTCATCATCGGGCCGGACCAGCATGCGGGCGATCTGGCTGCGCAGCTGCGTGATGGCCGCCTCTCCGGTCCCGCCTTGCACTCGGTAGCGCCCACGAAAGCCGAGCGACAGGCACATGAACGCAAGCTCCAGGAGCTCGGGGTCGCGCTCGGGATAGCGCATGAGTTCGTCGAGTCGCACGAAGAAGCGCTCGCCCGCGTCCACGTCGCCCGAGATCTGAGTAACAAGCGGCTGGCGCGGCCAGCCGGAATACGCGCCCCAGGGAGTGTTGAGTGCGACGTCGTCGAGGAGCGCGGCCACGAACCACGCCCCCTGGTCCGCACGGGCAAGGGGGATGCCCTGCGACACGGCTGTGTCGCGGGAATAGGTGAGGTTCTCGAGGAAGCGGGCGCGCAGGACGTCTGGGTTTTCGGGGGCGGTCGCGCGTTCCAGTTCAGGGGCGAGGCCCAGAAGCACCGAGAAGGCCGCGACGAGCGCGTTGTCACCCGCGCGCGCCTGCCGGAGACGGCCTGCGCCGTACTCCGTCGACGCTGCCGTCTGCCGCATTGGCCCTCCCGTCGGCGCGGCGCGCGGCCGGTTCACCGGACGGATGCGGGTCCGCCCGGCGTCGTTCTCGAGCCCGAAGGGGTCGTCCTTCGTCATGGCGTCACCTGTTCACCGCGTAGCAGTCGATGATCGGCTCCCGGTCGAGCTTGCCCGACACGCCCAGCACGAAGCCCGGCGCCTCGGCGAGCGAGCCCCAGTGCTCGGACGACCGGTCGAGTTCGAGGCAGAGACGATCGCCGTCGTAAGGGATCTCGCGCGGCTGCGAATGGAGGGGCTTCAGCGGGATGCCGGGCAGTCGCGAGGTCCAGAGCTTGTCGAATTCGTCCGCCGCGCCGACGGTCGCCTGATCGACGAAGAGCTTCCGCAGCATCTTTTCCGACATGTCGCCGCCGACCCGAAGCACGATGCGGCTGCTCCTCACGATGTCGGGGTTGTCGAGCCGCACGGTCCAGACGTTCTCGGAATGCCGCGCGACCTGAAGCGCACGCGACTTCGGTTCCACATGCCGGAGCGACAGGATAAGGGAACGCAACGTATCGGCCAACGCGTCGAAGGCCGGCTGCGGGTCCTCATGCGCGTAGGCGGGCAACTCGGACAGGCGCCGCGACGACGAACCGTAGGTCGCCATGCGGCCCGCGAGCCCCGCGAGTTCCAGGTAGACCTCGGACGGGTGGAAGCAGTCCTGCGCGAGGATATGCGCGACGCGCGGCAGCCCCGCATTCGCGAGTTCGAGGATCAGGAGGTTCTCGACCGACGCACCGGTGCCGCCAAGCACCATGCCGCCGTGCGCCTCCGCGATTCGTTCAAGTCCGTTGACGACTTCCTGCGCGAACTGCGCGTACCAAGGGACCGCCGCCGTGACGAGCGCCGGGGGCAGGAAGCCGTCGATCAGCGACACGGCGCCGGCCGAGTCGAGCCCCTGTATGCGCGCCACGGGAAGCGTGACGTAGCCCGCCGTCTCCTGCCCGGGCAGGAGGAGGCGTGGGGCGAGGCGGGCGATCTCCACTTCTTCGGCATCTGCGCCGCCGCGCACGGTGTCCTTCACCCGCACGAACTCCCCCCGGTAGCGCGCGCCGGAGGGCGTCGCGTGACTCGGGTCGATGGTGACGGCGCCCACCCTGAGGGCGGGCAGGGCGAGGTGGACGAGGCCCGGCGGCGTGTCGCGGGTCACCGGGACGGGGTCGACGGGCAGGGTCGACTCTCCCAGTTCGAAGGGCGTGCCGTCGGGAAAGATCCCATCCGCCGTGCCGAGACCGATGGCGCCGGAATCGAGCGACGTCCCGTCGAGAGCGAGCCTGCGGAAGCCGAATCCCTGCAGCGGCACGGCCTGGAGCACGCCGCGGACCAGAGCCTCAGCATAGCGGTCCTGCTGCTGGAAGTGCTGGGTCCGGAGGAAGAGCCCCTCGGACCATACGACCTTGTTGCCTTCGGCCATTCCGCTCCCCTCAGGCCGACATCAGCGAGATGCCGGACGGCGTGACGCCCACGATGACGCCGGCCGCGCCGGACGGCGCGGGGGTTTTCAGGCGGTAGGTCTTCCCGCCCGGATCGCGGAACCCCGCGATGATCCCGACGGCGGCCACACCCTCCTGGATCGGGATGGTGCGGCTGACCGGCGTGCCCGCCGTCAGCACGATCTGGTCGGCCTTCACGAACTCCGGCCCGAGCGCGGAGGCGGGGTCCTGCAGCGCGAAGAAGTCCGCCGAGTCGAAGGCGCCCGTGCCGCGCATCTGAACGACCGTGATCGTCAGCGGCCGGTCAGCCCCGTCGGGTCCGGGATTGATGCCGGGCGCGCCCTGCGCGCTGACCGTCAGCGACGGCGATGCCCCGCAGGAAACCGCGCCTCCGCAGGCCAGCGCACCCAGAATGAAGAGCCGTCTCTCTATCGTCATCTCACTCCCTCCCGTTGTCCTCGTAGGCGTCCCGGAAATCCGCGCCGACCTCGCCAAGGAAGCGTTCCTCGGCCGCGCGGGCCATGTCCTGATAGCGTTCGACATAGAGCTGCCACAGCTTGGCGCTGCGCCCGCCCGCCAGAAGCGTCTCCAGTCGCCCCGCGTCCTCGAGCTGGCGCTCGACCTCTTCGGGGTCGAAACGGTCGATCATGCGCCTCAGCGCAGCCTGAAGTGCAGCCCATGTCCGCACCTGGTGGTCGGCAAGGTCGCGGTAGGACTGGGCGATCGCGTCGTCGGGGCCGAGGTACCCAGGTCCCTTCGCCGTCAGGAGCGCCTCGAGCGCGTCTTCGCTCGTCACCGCGAACTTCAACGGATTGACGTTGGCCGCGCCGACGATGGTCTGCGCGACGCGCACCTTCTGCTTTTCCTGCGCGCGGGTGCGTAGGAGGTGCACCAGCCCGTCGGCCAGCGCCCGGAACCTGCGGCCCAACTCTTCCATCTCGGCCTCGGTATCGGCGGCCGGAAAGCGTCGCGGGTCGAGGCCGAGACCGCGGAAGAAGGCGGCGCGAAGGGCTTCGTCGGTGTCCACCTGCGCCTCCGGCCGAGGGGCGGGGGCAGCCGGCGTGGCAGCAGTCGCGGGCGCCGCGTGGAGTTCGGGTTCGCGCTCGGCGGGCGGTTCGGGAGACCGCGCCGGGGCAGGAGCGCTCCAGACAGCGTCAGAGAAGTAGCCGCCCGCGGCCCGCTGCGTGGGGCGGGGCTGATCCGCACCGGCGTCCGGGCGCGCCGTCGGAGGCGGCGAGGGTCGCGGAGGCGCGAGGTCGAGTGCGAAGGGATCGGCGTCGTCGAGTGATCGCGGCGGCGGTTTGGGCTTCTCCTCGCGGTCGGAGGGGCGGTTGTCCGTCCTCAGCCCGAATGGCGACGGCAGGTCCTTGGGTCGCGGCTTCGGCGGTTCCGGCGCGGGAGCGGGCGCGAACTCGAAGGAGAACGCAAGGCCTGGACCCGAACGCGGCGCGGCCGTCGGAGAGGCCGTCGTCATCTCGACCCGGATGACGAAGTCGCCCATCCGGAGACGCATGTCGTTCTCGAGCCGCACGGAATTCCCGGCACCCAGCGCCTGGGCCGCGCCGTCGACGTAAAGACCGCCCGTGCTTGCATCGGTCGCCGTGGGCACGCCGGTTTCGTCCGAGATCACGCAGTGCTTGCGCGATACGAACATGTCCGGGTCCTCGATCTGCCAATCGGCGTCGTCGCCCCGCCCGATGGTCAGGAGCCCGCCGTGGTAGAGCCGGGTCGTCTGCCGCTGCGGGGTCGGCGCGTGCTCGAGGACAAGGGTAATCTCGGTCATGCCGCCATCTCCCCGACGGGGCCTTCCGCAGTGAAGCGCCGGAGAGCCAAATCGTCGGCATCCACGCCCGGGCGCGCGCGGAGCCAGGCCGTGCGGCCGAGGCGCACCTGTCCCACCCGGGGTTCGGGTACGTCCTCGGCGCGGAGGACAAGGCGAAGGTCGAAGTCGATCCCGCGGCCCATGGCAAAAAGGATCGCGTGGCGCAGGTCCGCTGCGCGACGGGCTTCGTCGAGAAACGACAGGAAGTCGCCAATTGCGAGCGGACCCACCCGGAGTTCGGCGCGGGACTGCCGTTCGAACACGCGCGCACCCGCGACGGCCGTGCGCCCGAGCTGCGCGCTGTCCGTCCCGAGCCGGGACTGGAGCCGCTCCGGCAGGTCGGTCCAGACGCCGACGAACTCGCTGAGCGCGACCGGCGCTCCGGAGACGGTCGCGAGGTAGCTCACCAGGCGGTCCGGCCCGTGGACGTGCTGCCCGAGCGACGTCGCGTGGCGCAGCTTGGCGCCGGTGCGCCCGGGTGGCCCCTCCGTCGTACCGGGCATTCCGACGCCCGCAAGTGCGTTCAGGAGCGCCATCACCTGTCCGCCGCCCCCGTTTGAGATCTGCACGGCGGGCTGGCTATCGGCCCAGGCGCGCCAGTAGAGCGCGATCTGGCGGTGCTGGAGGGTATTGCAGAAGTCGAGGAACGCGGTGTCCGAGGTCGCACGCTCGCTTTCGTCCGCGAACCAGCGGTTCGAGAGGCGCTGCATCACCCAGCGCGTCAGGTGCAGCGGCAGCGGCCCCTCGGGGCCGAGAAGACCGATCACGTTGACGTTCACCTGCGGCACGCCCGAGGGCGTGGCGCCGGCGCGGAACCCCGACACGTCGCTTGTCGCGAAGCTGAGCCGGACGCCCTGGCCGAGCCGTGCGGGCTCGCGATCCGGCCCGCCCCCCCGGCCGAACCGGCGGGTGCCGCCTTCGAGTCGCCTGAGGAGCTCGAAGAAGTCCATCGACGATGTGTTCTCGGCGAGCTCCTCTAGATCAGGGCGCGCGTGCCGGGCGTCATCGGCCATCGGACGGTCTCCTGATCTTGCGTGAGATGCGCGGTCGTCCGCACGAAGGAGTTGACCGCCGCGTGTCGCGCGAGAAGGCGCGACAGGACCGCCGACAGGAGCAACCGGCTGCCGCCGGAGAACATCCCGTCATCGATCTCGAGCGTGATTTCGGTGCCGTGGGCGAAGCACATGGGTCCCGCTTGGGGTAGCCGCTCTATCACCGGGGCCGACCTCACCCGCGTCACCGCCCGTGCGAAGCGGGTGTAGGCCGGGTCGCCCCGGTCCGCGTAGAGCGCGAGGAGCGCGCGCAGCGGTTCGGCCTCGGCCCCCGCCTCGGCCAGCGAGAGGTGGTTGAGCGCGAGCTGCGAGATCCAGCGCCAGGTCAGGTCGTCGAAGCGGTCGTCCCCGCCTGAGGCCTCGGTGAGGCGTCCCTGAAGCGAAGCGCGCGGGCGGCGGAAGGCCTGGAGCAGTCGGACGTCCCGGACAGGATCGCCAGTCTCAAGCGTCAGTTTGGGATTGTCGTCGAGGATCGGCAGGTCGCGGTTGGTGCAGAGCGCCCGGATGTCGAGCCGCCGGAGCGGTGGCCCGCCGTGCCCAGGCGGCCGGGAGACGGAGACGAAGACATCGTCGCCTGCATAGCTCGTCCGGGTCTGGCCGCGCCGAAGCTCGTCCTCCCCGGGTCGGCGCGGGCGGCGTTCGGTCGTGTAGACGAGCGCGTCCGACAGCCCAGCCTCGGTAGAGTGGAGGTGGACGAGCCGTGCGCCTTCGCCCTCGCGCTCGGCGTCCTCGACGCGGAGGATCCGGAAGATCTCGAAGTCGCGCGTCCGGGTCCGGTCGGCGTGGACCACATGGGCGGAGGTGCGGGGGTCGATCTCGACGGTGTTGCACTCGCGTTCGAAGAGGTTGACCACCGGCGTCACGAAGAGCTCGAAATCCTCCGCCCCGATGCCAGTGAGCGCGGGCGCTGGCCGGGCCAACGGGACGATGACCTCCATGCCTCCGTCTTTCGCGGTCCTGACAGCGGGGGCGAGGCCCGCGAGCCGCAGGTAGAGGAAGCGTTCTGGCATCAGGAAGTATTCGCGCAGGAGCCGGAAACCCTCGAAAGAGGCACGCACGCGCGGCAGGAGGCCTTCGCGGTCGTCGATTCCCACAAGTTCGGGCAAACCCGCGCGGACAAAGGGCGCATCGGCCTTGGCCGCACGGCATAGTGCCGCGCGACCCCAGCCGTGGATGGCGTCGAAAAGCTGCGCGCCGTTGTTCCTGCCGCCCAGGTGAAGGTCGAGTCCGTCAAGCGCGAGTTCGGACAGACTTCCCGGACTCGTTCGCGCAACGACGAGACGGATGCCCGCCTCAGCCTCTGCAAGCGCGGGACCCGAAACGCCTGCCGTGCGAAGCGCTCCCTTGTCCTGCAGGTATTCAGCCGAGGTCACCGCTACCGGCCAGAGCGTCACCTCTTGCGCCGTCGTGTAGATCGCGCGTGTCGTCAGCCCCTCGCGCAGGCGCGCGACAAGCCGCGTTCCGCGCTTCACCGCGTGACCCGACAGCATCGTGTCGACCTGGGGCCCGGGGGCAAGCCGCACCATCGACATGGCCGGCGCGGGTGCGGCGAGGTCGGGGTAGAGCGCGTCGAGCATCCCCCGTACGAACCGCGCTGATTCCACATCGAGCTTCAGACGAGTACGTGCGGCGAGAAACGCGACCCCTTCGAGCAGCCGTTCGACGTAGGGATCGGGGCAGGGGGCAATGTCCAGCGACAGGTTGCGTGCTACCGTCGGATGCATCGCGGCGAATTCCGTGGCAAGCCCCCGAACATGGGCAAGCTCGTCCTCGTAGTATTTCAGGAAGGCTCGGTCCATCAGACCTCCTCGACCCTTGTCTGCGCCCGTCCGTTGTCGAGGTCAACACTCGTGGAGAGGCGAAACCTTTCGCTGACTGGAGACAGGAGAAGGGTTCCGTCGATGAGGATCTTCATGCCCTCCTTCGGACGGAAGGTGATCGTGACGCGGATGCTGTCGCGCTTCAGGCGCGGCTCGAACACGGCCAGGGTGTCGCGGATCTCGCGCGACAGGGCGTCGATGTCGAAGTCGGACTGGGTGCGCCCGGCGAAGGAGGGCATGCCGTAGTTCACCACGCTGCGCCGCACCTCGGGGAAGTCGGCCAACCGGTCGGCGGAAGAAACGAAATCCTGCTGCTCGCGGTCGGTCAGGAGGGCGCCGCTTTCGAACCGCTCGATGTTGAAGAGCGCTTCGATGTCGCGCCGGACGGCCTCGCGCAGCACCTCGGGCGTGACGATGACGGCACGGTTCTCGAGGAATGCACGACGTTCGAACTGGGAGATCAGCGTCGCTACCGACGTGCGGGTCTTCTGGTCGAGGTCCACCTCCCGCTCGAGCTGCCGGCGTCCGCCCGACAGGATGCGGTCGAGGCGGTCCATCCCGACCTCGCGGCCGAGCTCCTCTCGTCGGCGGTCGGATTCTGCCACGATGCCGGGCAGATCGTCCACGAGGCGGTCCCACAGACTGGGCTGGACCGCCTCGCGACGCGAGAGTGAAGTCGGGTTGGACTCTGCCACGCCCCTCTCTTTCGGTTTGCGCGCCCGCGGCGCGGCTTACTTCGCAGCGAGGATGTCGTACTCGATCTCGTGCTCGTCGCCGGCGGTCAGGTCGTCGGCATCGGCGAGGTACTTCACCTTGATTGAGTCGAAGCTTAAGGTCACGGCATCGACCGGGTTTCCGCCGCCACCCCCACTGGTCTGGTAGCTTTCGACCAGCGCGTTCGTCAGCGTTATGGTGAGATAATCCGAATGAGCGTCGCCCGCGTCCTTGCGGAGCGTAAGGACAACCTCGCCAAGGTTCTTCGCCTTGATGCACGCGAGCGCGAGGTATGGCGAAGCCGCATCGTAGTCCTTGGTGATGTTCAGCGACTGAACGTCCGGCAAGCCGCTCTCGCGCTGTCCGCCCGAATTGCGGAATGCACTCCGGGTCGCGCCCCAGCTGAAGGACGAAATGACGATCTCGTCCTCGTGGTCGGACCGTTTGCTCTCGCCGGCGATGTCGTCGATCTTGAGGTAACCGCTGAATGCCATGGTCTTTTCCTTTCCTGGCGTCGAATGCGTCTGCGGCCTGTCAGGCCGGTTTCCCCCGCCACTGTGAAGGTCGCGTAGGGCCGGGGATGCCCCTTAGCGCCGCTCTTGTCAGTGACGAGGGACGCATCGTTACGACCCCTTCACCGACGGAAGTTCCGAGACGAGCCTCAAGCTCGCGTTGATGCCTTCGAGCTGGTAGTGCGGCCGGAGGAAGAAGCGGGCGTTGTAGTAGCCCGGACGCCCCTCGACGCTGTCCACCTGCACTTCGGCCGCCGCGAGCGGACGCTTGGCCTTGGCCTTGTCGTCCGCCATCGCCGGATTGGCGAGGACGTAGCGGTTGATCCATTCGGACAGCCACTTCTGCATGTCCGAGCGTTCCTTGAACGTCCCGACCTTGTCCCGCGCGATCGCCTTGAGGTAGTGGGCGAAGCGGCTGACCGGGAAGAGGTAGGGCAGGTTCGCCGACAGCCGCTCGTTCGCCTGGGCGTCTGGATCCACCAGCCGGCCGGCCCGCGTTTCCGAGTCCTGCAGCGAATGGGCGCCGATGAAGGCGGCCACGTCCGTGTTCTTGCGGTGCAGGATCGGCATCATGCCGAGCTTGGCGAGTTCCGCCTCGCGGCGGTCGTCGATGGCGATTTCGGTCGGGCACTTCATCGCGACCGAGCCGTCGTCGGTCGGGAAGGTGTGCACGGGAAGGTTGAGGACTGTGCCGCCCGATTCCACGCCGCGGATCTGCGTGCCCCAGCCGTAGAGCTTGTGGCTGCGGTTGATGTTCACGCCCATCGCGAAGGCCGCGTTCATCCAGACGTAATGGTCGTGTTTCCCGTCGAGCTCTTCCTCGAAGGCGAAGCCCTTCACCGGAACCGTGTCGGCGCCATAGGGCAGACGCGCCAGCACGCGCGGCATCGTCAGTCCGATGTAACGCGCGTCCTCGCTTTCGCGCAGCGACTGCCAGCTCGCATAGTCCGGCGAGGAAACGATCTGCTGGAGGTCCTGCGGGTTCGGCAGCTCCTGCCAGCTCTCCATCCGGAAGAGCTGCGGCGCCGCCGCCGCAATGAACGGCGCATGTGCTGCGGCCGCGATTCCGGAGATGTTACGCAGAAGGCCCACGTCCTTCGGCTTGTGAGAGAACTCGTAGGCGCCGATCAGCGCCCCGAAGGGCTCACCGCCGAACATCGAGTATTCGTCGGTGTAGATCTTCTTGAAGATGGGCGACTGGTCCCACATCTGGCCCTCGTAGTCCTCGAGATGGTCGGCGAGTTCTTCCTTCTTGATGTTGAGTACACGGATTTTGAGCTTCTGGTCGGTCTCCGTATTGTTTACGAGATAGTGGAGACCGCGCCACGTGCCTTCGATCTCGCGGAGCTCCGGCGCGTGGAGGATCTCGTTCATCTGCTCGGTGAGCAGCGAATCGATGCCGGCGATCAGGGACTTGATCGACTTGACCGCGTTGCCCGAGATCGTCGCGCTGCCCGAACGCTCCGTCGCCGCGAGCGCGAGGTTCGAGACGAGAGACTTCAGCTTGTCGCTTTCGCTCTCCCGGACCCGGAAGTCCTTTTCGAGAAGATCGCTGAACTCGCCGAGATCGAGCGCCTGAGCTTCCGCGGCGCCGCCGGCTGCCTTTTCCTTCGCGTCGGCCATGTCAGTTCTCCTCGGTTCTGGCGTTCGACATCGCCGCCTGCGCCGCCTGGGCGAGCAGCGGCTCGTTGTTCAGAAGCTGGGCGATGCGCTTCTCGGCATCGACCTTCCCATCCATGTAGCTCAGCAGTTCTTCCAGCTGGCGACGCATCTTGAGGAGCTCGGCGAGCGCGGGGACCTGCTCGGCGATCTTGTCAGGGGCGAAGTCGCCCATGCTCTTGAAGGAGAGGTCCACGAACATCTCCTCTTCACCGTCGCCGTCCTTCGAGGGCAGCCTGTTGGGCACCCGCGCCTTCACGCGCGGCGCAAGCGCCTCCATGAACTTGCCGAAGCGGCCCGCATCGGTCTCGACGAAGGTGCGGTCGTTGATCGACTTCTGCGCCTCCTTCGTCTCCGAGGCGCCGGCGAGGTCGGCCATCACGCCCATGACGAAGGGAAGCTCGATCGTCGTCGGGCTGCCGTAGTGTTCAACGTCGTAGGCGATCTGGACCCGGGGCGCCCGGTTCCGTTCGATCACCTTCTGCTTGCTGTCGGCCATCTGTCTACCTTCCCTTGAACGTCATTTCGATTTCTCGTCCGTGCCGGCGATGTTGCGGAATTCCTTCATGCCGGAGGGCGCGATCTCCTCCATGAGCTGTACGAAGTTCATGGGGACCATCTTGCGGAGTCGCCGGGCGATGTGCGGGATCGGGCTTGAGGGCTCGGTCCTCTCGTAGAAGGCGATGATCATGTCGAGCGCCTTCTCCACATCGCGGCGCGAATTCACGCCGCCCGCGATGACGCCGCCGGGCGTCAATGCGGGCGCAGTCGCAGGCGCGGCGGACGGGTTCGAGGGCGCCGCCGGTACGGAGGCCGGCGCCTCCACTGCGGGCTCGGTGGCTGCATCGTCCGGCCGGGCGAGACGATCGAGCGTTGCGCGCAGGCGGCCGAGGAAGGTCCCGAGCGCTCCGAACTGGAGGCCCATCCCGTTCGCGAGACCCGCCTTATCGGAATACTTCGCCTCGAGCGCGAGGCGCGCCGCATCGGCCGCGGAGATGGCCGAAATCAACTCGGCCGCCCTTTCCGGTTCTTCGGCGGCAAGCGCGCGGCAGGCCGCCGTCACCCGGTTCACGCGCGCGGCATGCCGTTCGCGGATCGCGGCCTTCTCGACTTCGCCGAGGCCCGACGGTGCTTCGTTCATCACCTCGAAGTCGCTGAGCCCCGCCTTCGCGACATCTTCGCCGCGGACGGGGCCGAGTCCCCGGGGCATGAGCAGCGCGCCCATAGCGAGATCGCCGAGAAGCCCGTTCTCGTCGTTCTCGAGCTGCTTCAGCGCGTTGGAGCGGCGCAGGGTGGCTTCGGCCGCGTCCGGGCGGTCGCGAAGCTCGGGGTGGATGCTCTCCCAGAAGGCATCGATCGATTGCGCGATGAGGTCGAGACCCTGCGCGAGGCCGCGATAACCATCCGTGTTGGCCAACGCCCGGGCGACGATGACGAGAAGCCGCAGATCGCGTCCCGACTCAGCGAGATCGGCGGCGGAGTCAAGGACGTCCTGCCAGTCGACCTGCGGATGGACGTTGACGGTTCCGTCCTTGTCCGTCCGCGCCGCTCGCGACGCAGGTTCGAGCGCGCGTTCAAGCGCATGGAACCGCGCATCGTTGCGCAGTTCCACGCCTGAGGGGGCCGGATCGTCAAGTGGCGTGAGGAACGGCTCGATATTCACGTCCGCTGTCCCATAGTAGCACTTGCCCCCACGTCATCTTTCCCAGAGCGGACTGATTCTTGCAACTTTCCGCGATCATGGTCGCGCGTCGATGATCCGGGCCGCGACGGCGAGAACCGCCTCCTCGCGGTCGCGCAACGTGTCCTCGAGCGCGGCGGCGACCGAAGGGACGGATTCGTCCCGCGGGCGGCGCATGTCGAAGAGGGGCTCCGACGACAGGATTGCGAGAACCTCGCTCTTGCCGTAGTCGCCCTCGTTCACCCGGACGGCGAGCCGTTTGGGATCTTCCACCAGCGCCTCGATCGGGTGCAGAACGCGGATCTTCCGCAAGCCGCCCTCGACTGTGCCGAGCGCGGAGAGCCGCTGCTCAGACCCGTTCACGTTCGGAAGGATGTGGAAGACCTTCCCCGTGTTGTCGACGATCATCACCCACAGGAAGCCCGACGAAAGGTCCGCCGGGGCATGGATCTCGACCACAGGGTTCTCGCCCGTCCGGAACACGCCGGTGAGGTTCGTCTCGCCGCTCGTCCCGTTGCCGAGCCAGATCGAGATGTTGTTCGGCGGCGACGGCGGCAGGACGGCGCGGATCGCGCAGAGGTCTTCGTTGAGGACGTTGCCATCGATGCGCACGTCGCGGTCGCCTACGAGGTCGGCGAGGCTGTTCTCCAGCGCGGCCACATCGGTCTGACGCGCGAAGTCGCCCTGCACCCGGACCTCCTCGCCCAGTGCGAATGGTCCGGGGCCCATTACCGTGACGGGTCCGCAGGTCGCGAGATCGGACACGGCTGCCTGGAGCGCCACGGCGTCAAGCCGGAGTGGCCCGGCGGCGATCTGCGAACGCACCTCCATCCCGGTGCCGCGCGCGAAGTCGTCGAGCCCCGCGACGATGGCGTCGCGGGTGACACGGTCGGGCGCCACGCCTGACATCGCGACCGCCCGATCCTCGATCGACAGTGCCCAGTCTTCCAGTTCCCCGGCCCGTGCCAGAAGCTCGGCGGCGAGTTCGTGCCAGTCGGGGGAGGGAACACCGGCGGCGATCGCGATCTCGGCCGTCTCGGCTGGCGTGTCCGCAGCCGCCGCGTAAGCGTTCCTGAGGATCGTGGCGACGGCCTCGTCAGGCGCGTTGGCGAAGAAGCGGGGCGGGGCGTCCGAAGGCTGCGCCGCCCTCAGGAGATAGGGCTGCGCCACGGGAAGCGGGGGCGGCGGCGCTTCCCGGAACACACCCGAGAACCAGAGCCCCCCGGCCACGACTGCGGCCAGTGTCGGCAGGCCGAGCACAAGGCCAATCGGCGCGCCCTTGCGCGCCTTGGCCGGGCGCGTCCTGCCGCCCTTGCCCTTGGTCCCGCGCTCGACCGGCTTCAGCAGGCCGTCGATCAGGTCGAGCGCGGCGCGGGCGTCGGGCGGCCGATCCTCGAGCCGCGGTGCGGAAAGCCGCTCGACCAACCCCTTGAGGGGCTCGGGAACACCCGCGGTATCGAGAGCCGTCTGCTTGCGACGCACGATCTCTCCCGGCGTCGTGCCAAGATACGGCGTCTCCCGCCGCCACGCCGCCAGAAGCGTCGCGCCGAGCGCGTAGAGATCGGTCCGCGGCTCGGCATGGCCGTCGAGCTGTTCAGGCGCGGCATACTCGTACTTGCCCGCGAACTCGTTCCCGACGATCGTCCGCGCACCGGCCGCCGTGTCCTTGGCGATGCCGAAGTCGATGATCGTCGCCTTCTCGGGCTTGCCGTCGCGCAGGATGATGTTGTCTGGCGACAGGTCGCGGTGCACGATCCCTTCGCGGTGCGTGACGACCAGCCCCTCGGCCGCGCGGTGCGCGATGATCAGAAGCTCCCGCTCATCGAACCGCCGGTCGAGCATGGCGTCCGCCAGCGAAGGTCCGGCGATGTAGTCCATGACGAGATAGACGTGACCGTCGTCTGTCCGCGAGCATTCGTTGTAGCGCACCACGGCGTCGTGGAGGATGCTGCGCATCTCCTCCTCGCGCTTCATCAGCTCGAGGTAGTCGGAATTTCCCGAGAACTGGCGGTTCAACGCCTTGATGGCAAAGACGCGGCCAGTGACCTGATTTACCGCCCGATAGACCTCGCCCGTCCCGCCGCGTCCAAGGACGCCCTCAATCTCGTAGGTGTTGTTGAGGACCTGTCCGGTGCGAAAGATGTCGGACGGGAGAGGATCGATCACGGGGCGGACCTCTTGGGGCGGTTCGTGACAACACTATCGCCTCACGGGGAATTCCGGCATACCATTTCTTGGAACGGGGGCATTTTCGTGACCGTCGGCCAGCCTTGGCCCGATGCGTGACATGAGGGAGATGATCGCCATGGCTCCACGCGGATCGCAGGAAACCGTGAAACGCAAGGAGCTGGTGGGAAAGCTCAACCCGTTGTGTCTCAAGGCGTTCTCGGCCGCGGCGCAGGCCGCGAAGGCCCGCGGGAACCCCTTCGTGGAGTTGGTTCACTTCGTTACGGCGCTGGCCGACGCCGAGCGGTCGGATTTCCAGATACTGCTCAGGGCGGCGGGCGTGGATGCGCACCGGCTTACCGGAGACCTCCTGCGCGCCACCGATGCGCTGCCCCATGGCGCGGGGTCGGTCGAGGAGTTTTCCGACCACATCTTCCGTGCCATCCAGGAAGGCTGGACGTGGGGCAAGCTCAATCATGACGACGAGACGGTGCGCTCGGCCTACATCCTGATGGGCGCGCTCAAGTCCGGCGTGCTCGAGGCGCTGCTCTTCAAGATGAGCCTCGAGTTCGACAAGCTCGATCCCGACGCGATGGGGGATCAGCTCGACCATCTCCTGGGAGAATCGGTCGAGGGCAGCGGGCCGGCGGAGGCCGAGGCAACGGCAAAGAAGCCCGCGCCCGGGGGCAAGTCGGCGCTGTCGCTCTATGCCACGAACCTCACGGCCCGCGCACGGGACGGGAAGATCGACCCCGTGGTGGGCCGGGATCCTGAGATCCGCCAGATCGTCGACATCCTGATGCGCCGCCGCCAGAACAACCCGATCATGACGGGCGAGGCGGGCGTCGGGAAGACCGCCGTGGTCGAAGGCTTCGCGCTCAGGCTCGCGCGGGGCGACGTGCCGCCGCAGCTGAAGAACGTCGATCTCCAGATGCTCGACATCGGGCTCATGCAGGCTGGCGCCAGCGTCAAGGGCGAGTTCGAAAAGCGGCTGAAGCAGGTGATCGACGAGGTGCAGTCGTCCGCCACGCCGATCATCCTGTTCATCGACGAGGCGCATACCCTGATCGGGGCAGGCGGCGCGGCCGGCACCGGGGATGCGGCCAACCTCCTCAAGCCGGCGCTCGCGCGGGGAGAGCTGCGGACCATCGCCGCCACCACATGGGCCGAATACAAGCAGCATATCGAACCCGACCCTGCGCTGACCCGCCGCTTCCAGGTTGTGCGGGTGGAGGAGCCTTCAGAGGAGGCCGCGATCCGCATGTGCCGGGGAGTGGCCGGCGTGCTCGAGAAGCATCACAAGGTGGAAATCCTGGACGAGGCGATCGAGGCCTGCGTGCGGCTTTCGCACCGCTACATCCCCTCGCGGCAGCTTCCCGACAAGGCCATCAGCCTGCTCGACACCGCCTGCGCCCGCGTGGCGGTGAGCCAGCACGCCACGCCCGCGCAGGTCGAGGACATCGAGCGCCGTATCGCCGCGCTCGAGATTGAAAAGGGCATCGCCGAGCGCGAGGCCGAGATCGGGATCGACGCGGCCGACAGGATCGCCGCGGCTGGCGCCGCTCTGGCCGAAGCCGAGGCGGAACTCGACACCGCGACGGCCCGATGGGAACGGGAGCGGGCGCTCGTGGAGGAGATCATCGAGGCGCGCGCGAAGCTCCGCCGGGCGGGGGAGCCGTTGGACGACACCGGCGACGTGGGCGAGACGCCGACCCCCGAAGACGAGCGGGCCGAGGGCGAAATCCCGACCGGCGCCCTGACCGAGGCTGAGCGGGCAGATACGCTTGCGCAACTGCGCGGGAAGATGGCGGCACTGTCGGTCGAGCAGGGAGAGATGCCGCTGATCCTGCCCTCCGTTGACCGCAATGCCGTCGCAGCGGTGGTGCAGGACTGGACCGGCATTCCAACGGGCCGGATGCTCGCGAGCCAGACCGAACGCGCGTTGAAGCTCGCGGGGATCCTCTCCGAACGTGTCGTGGGGCAGGACCACGCGATGGAGATGATCGCGAACCGCATCCAGACTTCCTCGGCAGGGCTCGGAGCGCCCGAGAAGCCCATTGGGGTCTTCATGCTCTGCGGTCCCTCGGGCGTCGGCAAGACCGAAACGGCGCTGGCGCTGGCCGAGACGCTCTACGGCGGCGAACAGAACCTCATCTCGATCAATATGAGCGAGTTCCAGGAAGCGCACACCGTCTCGACACTCAAGGGCGCGCCGCCCGGCTATGTCGGATACGGCAAAGGCGGCATCCTGACGGAAGCGGTGCGGCGGCGGCCCTATTCGGTCGTCCTTCTCGACGAGGTCGAAAAGGCCCACCCGGACGTGCACGAGATCTTCTTCCAAGTCTTCGACAAGGGGATGATGGACGACAGCGAAGGCCGGCGGATCGACTTCAAGAACACGCTGATCCTGCTGACCTCCAACGTCGGTTCCGAGGAGATCATGCGGATGACTGCGGACGGGCGCGAGACGACCGACCAGGAGGCGTTGGCGCAGGCGCTGCGAGCGCCGCTCCTCAAGGTTTTCCCGGCGGCGCTCCTCGGCCGGGTTGTCACGATCCCCTACTATCCGCTCTCGGACACGATGATCGAGGCGATAGCGGGCCACAAACTGGGCTCCATCGGCAAGCGCCTCGCGGCGGGGCACGAGGCCGAACTCGTCATCGGCGATGGCGCGATCGACCTCATCAAGGCGCGCTGTACCGAGATCGAATCGGGCGGGCGAATGATCGACGCGATCCTGACGAACACGCTGCTGCCCGAGCTGTCCCGGCAGGTTCTGAACCGGCGGCTTGCCGGCCAGCCGCTGTCGCGCGTGACCGTCCGGGGCGAGGCGTCGGGCTTCGTCTACGACTTCGAGTGAGACGGTGCGGATCCTGAACCAGACGGGGTTTCCCGCCGAGTTCACCAGCGGCATGGACGTGGCGGGGCGGGAGTATCTTTCGCTCGTCGTGAAGGGCACCTACGCATTTCCCGACAGCGACCGCGATCCCCCAAGCAAGGCTCCGGAGCAGCGCCCGCTCGTCAAGGCGGACGAGTTCACCGGGGCGCCAGGATACTCCGCGACGCTATGGGAGACCGACTTCGCCTTCCGCAAGGCGAAGTGCGACGTGGTGGCCCAGGGCGCGGCCTACGCGCCCGGCGACCGCCCGGCGGAACGGGTGCGCGTCGGGCTTCGCGTGGGCGACTGGGTCAAGCAGTTCGACGTCGTCGGCGCGCGGGAATGGCGCGTCCTCGGCCCCGCCGTCACCGCGACCCGCCCCCTGCCGTTCCGACGAATGCCCTTCTCCTACGACACAGCGTTCGGTGGTGTGGACACGCTCGACCCCGACGACGACCTGCCCGCTGTTTACGAAGACAACCCCGTGGGGACGGGCTTCGCGACGGTCAGGAACCAGTCGCGCCTGTCCGGCCTGCCTTTGCCCAACACCGAGGAGGTGGGGCAGGAGGTCCTGTCTCCCTACGGCAGGTACCGGCCGATGGCGCTCGGCCCCGTCGGCCGCGGCTGGCCCGAACGGCGGCGCTACGCCGGCACCTACGACGACCACTGGAAGGACAAGGTCTTCCCGTTCCTGCCTGCGGACTTCGACGAGCGCTACTACCAGATGGCGCCGGCCGACCAGCGGATCCCGCCCCCTGCGCCGGGCACGCCCGTCATAGCCGTCGGCCTGACACCGCGCGGGCGCGAGGCGTTCCGCCTCCCCGACACGGCGCTGCCGCTCCGCGTCTTCCGCGGACGGGAGGTCGCCTTCGACGGGCGGCCGCTTCCCGACACTCTCGCATTCGATACGGAAGCGCGGCAGTTCATGCTGACATGGCGTATCTCGGTCCCCATGAAGCGGATCATCACGGAATTCACCGAAGCCTGGATCGGCCCGCCGACCGACGCCATGCTGCGCGCCCAGCGGGAAGGGCGGGCCTACATCCGCGCGGTGGCGACAGGCCCCGCGCCGGAGGACGAGGTGTGAGCCTCCCGCTCCACATCCATGCCACAGGCATGGTGACGGCCGTGGGGCTCGACGCGCCGTCGACCTGCGCGGCGCTCCGCGCGCGCATCGACGGCTTCCGCGAGACACGCTTCGTGGGCCCCTCCGGGGACTGGCTCGTCGGCGCCGCAGTACCCCTGCCGCGCAACTGGATCGGGCAGAAGCGCATGGCGCACCTCGCCGCGGGCGCCATCGTCGAGGTCTTTCGTGCCGTTCCCGACGCCGAATCCGACGCCGCGCTAATCCTCTGCCTCGCCGAGGACGACCGCCCGGGCCGTCCGGTCCGCGACGCGGATGCCTTCGCGCGGGAGATCGCCGGGATCCTCGACCTGACCCCGCGGATGAAGACGCGCGTGGTGGCGCACGGCCGGCCCTCGGGCTTCGTGGCGCTCGACCGGGCGCGGCGGCTCCTCGCCGAAGGCGCGGCGCGGCACGTCGTCATCGCGGGCGTCGACAGCTACCTCACGGGACCGGCCGTCGCGCATTACCTCGGCGCGAACCGCCTCCTCGCCGGCGGTAACGCCAACGGCTTCATCCCCGGCGAGGCCGCGGCCGCGGTCCTCTGCTCCGCGGCGCCGGGCGGGCTCCGGCTCTCGGGACTCGGGCTCGCGCGCGAGGAAGCGCATATCTACAACGGCGCTGCCGAGGACGGACTCGACCTGCCGCTCCGCGGCGAGGGGTTGGCGCGCGCCCATGCGCTCGCGCTCGACGAAGCGCAGGTGCGGCACCCGGCCGTCGGCCTCAAGATCGGCGACCTGATCGGCGAGGCCTACTGGTTCCGGCAGGCCGCGCTCGCCATGCAGCGCGTGCAGCGCGAGCGGTCCGAGGTGCAGCCGATCTGGGCCATCGCCGCCTCGCTCGGCAACGTGGGCGCCGCTGTCGTGCCGCTCATGCTCGGCTGGGCGATGGTGGCGAAGACCAGGGGCTACGCGCCGCCAGGGGCGATCCTGATGGACGCCTCCGGCGACGACGGCGCCTGCGGTGCGGCCGTGGGAGTGGCGGCATGACGGTCTTCGCCAACGGGCTCGAGATCTCGGCGGAGGCGCAGGGCGCCAAGGTGATCGCCGCCTTTCCGGACGTCTGCTTCACGCCGCCGCTGACGCCCGCTACCCCCCCGGGCGTCCCGATCCCCTATCCGAACTTCGGGATGGATTCAGACCTCGCCTCGGGGTCGGGGACAGTGAAGATTGGCGGCAAGCCGGTAAGCCAGGAGAACGCAAGCTACTACAAGAAGATCTCGGGCGACGAGGCCGGCGCCGCGCCCAAGAAGAGTGTCATCACCTCCAAGAACATGGGCAAGGCCTACGCCCAGATGTGGTCGATGGACGTGAAGGTCGAAGGCAAGGGTGTCGTCCGCTTCTCGGACATCATGACGACGAACCATGCCTCTAATGTCGGTAGTTCGCCGCCTTTTCCGGCGATTGGAAAGCCGGGGATTGGTGCGGCGCCAGACGTCGAGGACTGCCTCGTGGGAAGTTACGACCTGATCGTGAAGAAATGCAACGAGAAAGGGGGCGAAGCGCACCACATCGTGCCGGACAAGGCGTTTCGGACGGGAACGCGGGCTGAGGCCGGAGACACCAAGAAGCGCATCAAGAAGGCACCAAGCCTCGGTGAAGGCGTCTGCATATGCCTGAGGCCGGACGCGCACACGAAGCTTCATGAATCCGAGCGCAACAAACTGAACGCACTCGGCAAGAGTGTGCTGGAGAACAAGACGGGCGCGGCCCTCGAGACGGCCAAGGCAAGCGCCGAGCACGGAACGGCAGACGTGGCCGACATCCACGGGGCCTGTCAGGAGTCGCTCGACACGCTCAATCCGACAGGCAACGACAAGATCGGGGAGTGCATCGAGATCGCCAAGAAGGAGGTCGACAAGCAGGCGGACAGGTTCGAACCCGACCAGACCGGCCGAACGTCAAACGCGTTGCCGAATGCAGCTGCGAAGGCCAAGATGCTGCCTGGCTGACAACGGAGATCGACATGGCGGAGAAGGCGCGATTCTGGGCAGGTAAAGCGGTGTCCGCTGGCCAGTTCGCGGCATCCTACGGGCGCCTCGACGACGTCAACCCGCTCAGCATCGTCGTGCTCTTCAAGGCGGGCGGAAGCGTCGAATGGGGCTACGTCGATCTGCCCCGGACCATCGTCTCGATCGCCCACCAGTCCATGCCGCCGGACGATGCGGCGATGTTTCTCGCCATGAGCAACGAGGGGGACGTCTACAGGATCGAAGACGACATCCCACACGAGAAGATCCCCGGTGCGGGAGTACTGAGTGACGATGCCCTCGGCCTTGGCTCGATGCGCACCCTGTCCGCCGTGGGCCGTGAGCTCGTTGCGGTGGGCACCGGCAGCCAGGCCTACATCCGACATCGCGACGGCGGCTGGGAGCGCTTGTTCGAACCAGCTAGCATCCTGCCGCTGAAGATCGACCTCTCTGCCGCTGCGGAGCGTGCGCCGGGAGCGCTGGCCCTCGCCGGTGCGACGCAGCTCACCTACCGGGAGCCGACAAAGGAGGAGGAGGAGACGCTCGCGCGCATCCGCCGCGAGGGCCCGAACAGCCGATATCTACAGGCGCGACGCGAGGTGCGTCGGATCATCCGCTATGTCGAGGGTAGCCTCTCCGTGACGGAGTCCTCCAGATTGAGGGAGTTCGACATTTCGAGCCCGCACGCGCTGAATGACGTGGTCTGTCTCGAGGGCGGCCAGATCGTCGCGGCGGGCGACGCGGGGACCATTTTTCTCTGCAACCCCAACGAGGACGTGGTCGACATCTCGATTTCTGGTGTGACGGAGAAGTTCACGACTATCCGGCGCCTCGGCGCGCGGCTATTCCTCCTCGGAGAGACATCCATCTATGTCCTCGGCCCCGAGCTGGACTTTCAGGAGTCCATTGCGTTGCCACCGAAGCCTAAGTTCCCCTTCTCCTTCGACATCGGGCACGACTGGATCGTACTCTTCGCGCACGACGGGATCGCCATTCGAGACACCGGCAGCTGGCTGGTTGTCCAGGTTCCCGCAAGTATTCTCGAGCGCGTGAATCTGGGTCAAACCTAACCACCCGTCCTTCCACCCAGTATTCCCGCCAGATACAGCCTGACCCGCCCGAGATCCAACTCCGCCACCGTCAGTCCCTCCGCCCCCGGCTGGAGCATTCGCACGACGAACAGCTCCCCCGCTTCGGGGTACTCCGCATACCGCTCCCCGGCGATCCGCCGCCCGTCTTCGCCCGCGACCCGCAGGCCATCGAGATGCGCCTCAAGCCGCTCGACGAGGCGGGCGAGGCGCTCGGCGTCCATCTCCTCGTTCTCCTCGGGGTGCAGGAGGTGGTGGTCGTAGACCGTCCACAGGAACGCGGCCTGCTCGGCGTGCTGGCGCACGATGTCTTCGATCACCGGCGCGCGGTAGGGCACGACCATCAGTTGAGGTTCACCGACCCGCCGCGAATCCGGTTCGCGGCCGAGGCGTGGCTCACGACGTAGCTGCCGCGGATCGTGATGTGGCCGTCGGCCTCCATTACGATGGACGCCTTGCCCACGCGTAGCTCGATCCTCTCGGTCGCCGCGATCTTCACGGTCTCTCCGTCGCGGATCACGGTGGGCGCCGGGTCCGCACGCACAGGCTCGACCACGCGCCCCACGATCAGCGGGCGGTCGCGGCAGCCGTCCTCGAAGAGGAGCGCCACTTCGCAGCCCGCATCGTCGGGGGACAGGCGCGCGAGGCTTCGGGCGGGGATCGCCATGTCCTCGGGGTTGCCGGGGAAGACCACCAGCGGGCGTTCTTCGCTGAACCCGAGGAAGATCCCGATCACCACGCCTTCGACAATATCCGCGACGTTCATGGCGTGCCTCCGCCGGTTTCGGTCCCGCTGATGTTCCCACGCTTTCGCGGGTCCGCCAAGCCGTGTCGCACCGGATGCGACAGGGCCGTGCGTCAGGAAGTGCTCTTCCGCGTCAGCTCGCCGTCCTCCAAGGACTGGAGGATCATCCGGCGGTGCATGAGCAGCGACGCCATGTAGGTGTCCTCGAGGAAGCCGGTGGAATCGATCAGGATCCGCTTCTGGTCCGCGGACATGCGGTGGTCCGTGCGCCTCTCGAGCAGCTTTCCGTAGCGCAGGTCCTCGATCAGCTTCTCGGTCGTCTTGGGCGACATATCGTCGATGAGAAGATGGCCGTAGTCGTAGATCGCGAAGACCGGCCGCCGGAAGGTTCGGACCGTGTCGAGGATCTTTGCCTTCCGCTCAGGCCGGATGATGGCCTTGCGGAACTCGTTCTCGCTCTTGCTGAAGGCCGGATTGCCGAGATCTGCCTCGATCTTGAGGTTGTGCGATTCGATGAAGTTGGCGATCGCGTCGGCATCGGTGCAGTCGAGCGCGCGGAGGAAGAACAGGAACTGCGTGAAGTGGAGCAGGTAGTCGTGCCCGTTGGTGCCGCTGATCGTGGGAAATTCCGACAGCGGTGCGGTCTTCTGCAATTCCTCGCGCACGCGGTCGAAGAACCAGTTCTCGGCGATGAGCGACGCCTCCACCGTCCGGAAGGCCCGCGCGAGGCTGTCAGGCGAATGCTCGCGATCCATGTCCATCAGCCCGGCCGTCGTCATCGCATGGTTTCCCACGATGACTCTCAGCCGCGGTGGCCGCCGCGTCAACTTGCATCTGTAGGGGGCATCCGTGGCCCTGACGAGGCGCGGACCCCGGAAGCCGGTGTGGTCTTTCACGGCGGTTCACCTTGCTGGTCGTCCTCGCACCCCCGTTAGCCGAGCGACGGATCGGCGCGCGGGATGTCGTATTCGGTACGACGCCAGAAATCCGTCCTCCCGTCGCGACCCCGCGCGGTGCCGCGCCGGAGCGGCCGCGCAGCGAACGGTCAGATTTTCCTCACCTCTTCCGTTGCAGAGGGCATCGGCCATGGCGCCTGTCTCCGGCCTGCCGAGCGACGATCAAGTATTCGATACGAGATCGCTTCGGCCTTTGAGGTCTGGTGCAAAACTGGGGTCGAGATGACGAGAGCAGCTTGCTGCGGCAGCGACGGAGGAGAAAGGTGCTACGGGAACGCGGAGAATCGGGTATCCTTCACAAGATATTCGAGATCACGGCAACGCGGCCAATTCCGCCGCGAGGAGGGACAATGTCCAGAACAGGCATGTCGGCCGCCATTCTCGCCTTCACCCTTGCCGCCGGTGGCGCTTCCGCCGTAGCACCCTGCGCGGATCTCGGACTCCAGAACGCATACCTGACGGAGTTCTATTGCGCGCAGCTGACAGACCTTGCGGACCGGCCTCAGGCGACGCGGGGCATACAGGATGGCTCACAGCCCGAGGACGACGCGGCGGCTCCCGCGCCGTGGGGCGAAATTCCAATCATCCGGGATGCCTATCGTGCCGATCCGCGGAAGACGCTCGCCCTCATTGAACGCATCCGGAACGCCGGTGGGCTTCCAGAGCAGTGATTGCGGAGAAGTCGTTCCTGACGCTCAAGAAGGAGACATTCGATGAAGAAGACATCGTTCGGACTGACAGGGTTGGCGGTCTGTGCATTCGCGCTTTCCGGATGCGACAGCCAGGAGATGGCTGAAGCGCTTCCTGGAGTGACGGCGCCAACGAACGAGGTCGAGCCGGCTCCGGCCCGCGCATCGCGCGCGGCCACAACGAGCACGCGCGGCGGCACTTCCGTGGCGACGCAATCGGCGCCGCCGTCTTCCAGCCTGCAAACGCAGGTCACGCCGGCGTCGACGGCTGTCCCGGTGAACCCGCACCTCCGGAACAATCCGTTCCTGAATGTGAACGACGGCGGGAGCGGGGGCGGTACTTCGGGCGGATCAGGAGGCGCGGACTCCGACGGCTCGGGTGGGTCCGGTTCCGACGGAGCGGGTGGCTCCGGCTCCGGAGGCTCCGGAGGCTCCGGTGGTTCTGGTGGCTCGGGTGGGTCCGGCGCAGGCGGCTGGACGGGAGGCTGACGGTCGTGACGCGCGCCGGTCTCCTCGCTTCGACCCTCGCGGGGATGCTTCTTCTGCCGCAGCCGTCCTTCGCCCAGTCTGGCTGGCATCTCGAGGCGCTCCTGCGGGACAACCCCGGCTCGACTCGCACACTAGCGCCGGAGTCGGCCATCCAGAGCCGTTATGCGATCGTGATCGGAAATGCTTCCTATCAGGCGATCCCGGCGCTTGCCAATGCGCGTGCCGACGCGCGAGCGGTGGCCGAGTTCCTGCTGGAGCAGGGCTACGACGTCCATCGCTACGAAGACGCGACCAAGCGGGACTTCGAGAACATCCTCAGGCGCGCGCTCTTCGATCTCGACGATACCTCGGAAGTCGTTCTCTTCTTCGCGGGACACGGCTTTCAGATCGGCGCTGAAAACTACCTCGTCCCGGTCGACGCCGATCTCGACTCAATACACGACGTACCATTCGAGGCCGTCTCGCTCGGCAGTCTCGTCAACATCGTCGGTGCCCGGGCACGCGTCCAAGTGATCATCCTCGACAGCTGCCGCGACAATCCCTTCGCGGGAAAGTCCGCGCTGACCCAAGTCGGCAACGAACTACGCGAGACGCGAACCGGCTTTTCCTCCCAGGCGGCGCCGCTCAATTCGATGCTTGTCTTTTCGACCTCGCCGGGTTCGGTCGCTTTCGATGGCGAGGGAGAGCACAGCCCCTTTACGGCGGCGCTCATCGACAGAGCCCGCGAAGAACCGCAGGCCTATGTAAAGGATGTCTTCGAGGGCGTCCGTCGCACGGTCTGGGAGACGACGAACGGCCGTCAGATTCCTTGGGAAAGCTCCACGCTGGTGGAACCTGTGAGCTTTGGACGTCCGGCCGATGCCTCGGTCGCGTCGGGTCCCGGGCGTGCGTTCCGCGGACTGGTCCGCGTAGTTCCTGCGCAGGCTGCGGTCGCGACGCAGCTGGCGTCGGCGACGCTCGATGTTCCCTTCGAGGACGCCGTCCCCATCGGGCCGGCGCTCGTGGAAGCGCTCGGAGTTGGGCCTGACGACGAGGTGCTGCTTGTCGAGGCGCCGTCGCTCGGGCGCCTCGTGCTCCCGACGGAGACGGCGCCGAGCCCGACCGTAGAAGGTGCGCCGCTGGCCGGAGCTGACCTCGTCAATCTCGAGCTTCTCAACCGATCCGTACAGACGCCAGCCCGCGCGCTCGAGGACGGACTCCTCCACGACGCCCTGACCCTGGAAGTAAACGGCGAGCGGCGCCGGATCGACCTGCGCCTGCGCCCGAACCCGTGCGATTTCGAAGCCGGGGACCACTTGGATCCCGATGGCATGGGGATCACCCGCTATCCGAACGAACTGCGTCCCGACGCGGCGCTTGCCGCCTGCGAGGCTGCGATTGCGGCCGCTCCCGATGTCGGGCGCTTCCACTACCAGCTCGGGCGCGCGCTTATCGCGCTCCGACGCAATGACGAGGCGCGGGCGGCATTCGAAAGGGCGCGGGACCTTGGCCATGCACGGGCGTGGAACTCGCTGGGAAACGCAATCCTGAACGAGGCGCGCCGCACCGGCGGACAGACGGACGATCGCGCGCCGGAGGAAGCGCTCCGCCACTATGCTCGCGGCGTCGAGGCGGGCGATCCCTACGCCTTCTACTCTCTTGGCCGCCAGTTCCTGCGCTATGGCGCGTCGCCGGAAATGGAGCTTGAAGGTTACGACCTGATGATGCGGTCGCTCGAAGTCGGGCATACATTCGCGATGAACGAGCTCGGGTTCTTCTACCTCGACGAGGGTGGCGAATTCCACGATCCGGAACGCGGCCTCCGTTATCTGCTCGAAAGCGCGGCGCGGGAAGACATCTACGGCTACAACAACCTCGGCCTCGTTTACCTTAACGGATGGGGGGGCGAGAAGCAGGACGACCGGTCCGCCTACGAGATGTTCCTGAAAGCCGCCGAAGGCGGGCATCCCGACGCGCCGCAGAACCTGGGCAACATGCTCCGCGACGGCCGGGTCGGGGGCAGTCCAGACTATCCCGCGGCTGTGAGGTGGTATGTCGAGGGGCTGGAACGCGGCGATGGCATTGCCGGGGGCAACGCGGCCTATCTTATCGCAACCGAGGCCATCCCCGGCTACGAGATCCATGACGCGGCCGTCATGGCGGCGAAGGTCGCGGCGCTACGTGACGAGACGGCGGTGCAGGGCGCGCGCCAGATTCTCGCCGCCTTGCCCGAAGGGGTTCTGAACGCGGGCGCGCAGTCCTTGATCGTCACCCTCGGCGGCACCGTCGAGATCGACGGCGCCTTCGGTGAGGGAAGCCGGCGAGCGCTCGCCGAGGTGCTCGCCCAGCGGGGCGCGGGCGCCGCCGAGGCCGACCCTGTGGAGCGGATCGTGCAACTCGCACGGCTTTACTGGGAGGAATCTCCCTTCCGCGTCGACCTTTACTAGCGGCGTCGCGCGCCCGCGCCCCAGAGGTCTCGCGTCGCGGTTTCCGCGACGTCACCGTTGGCGCTTCCGCGCGGGGGGAATTTCCGATAATCTGTCGTGGAATTCGCACCTCGCAGGCATGGAGGGACCATTGGCCAGGCTTTCCCGATGGACCATCTTCATGCGCGTCTTCCTCGTGACTCTCATCGTAGGACAGCCCGCCCGCGTCGGTGGGCAGGAGCCGGGCGAGGACCAGGCCTGGCAGCGCGCGCAGTCGGCCAACACCGCACAGGCCTACTACGGGTTCCTGGCCGAGTACCCCGCAGGTCGCTACATGCAGGAAGCGATCCGTGCCCTGCGCCGTCTGGGAGCCTTGCAGGAGGCCCGGCCGGGCCGGCAGATCCCGAGGCTCGACGGCGGCGGCCCCGGACCGGCGCCAAACACCGTCGGCGCATCGGCCGGCACCCGTCCCGCCGACAGCCGTCCCCCCGCTGCCCCGCGAACGGACCTCTACTGATGGCCTGCATTCGCCCCACCATCCTCGCGGCTGTTGCGCTCGGTCTCGTCGGAGCGTGCGATGTCCCTTCCGGCGGACCCCTCAGCTACGTGCCACCCAAGGCGCCGCGCACGGGACCCATGCCACTCGGAACACAAGCGTCCGGCGATGCGGTCGCCGCGGTTGCCGCACGGCTGAGGTCCGCCGGAATGGACGTTCTGTCGGTGAACTCCGCGGCGGGAACCATCCGCCTCGCGACGGAGGGCGCCGCGCTGGTCGATTGCGGGACGTTCACCCAGCGGATCGACGGCCGCGTTGCAGAGTTTCCCGGATCGGCGCCGAATGCGGTGATCTTCGCCTTCGATCAGCCCGGCGACATCCTCGTGCGGGAGGCGAGGATCCGTTCGACCGCGACCATCCGTATTGCAGGCGGTGGCGCGACCTCCGCTGTGATCGCCGAGTCGCATGCGGTCACGCTGTCACAGGTTTCTCCCGCATCCGGCCGCACCCTCTGGCGCGAAACCATTGAGTTCACCGATACCGGAACGGCCCGATTCGCCGACGGCACGACGTGCAGGTCGTCCGGGGCGCTCAGGGGCATCGTTTCAGGCCGATAGGTCCTCCGGCGGCGTCGGCATGTTCCGATAGCGCGCGTAGAGCGCGAGGAGGCGGCCCTGCTCTGCCCCCACACGGTTCCACCGCGCGAAGGCCGGCGTTCCGGGTTTGCGGTGACTTGAAAAGTGGAACACGCGGATGTCGTCGAAGGGCACGGTCACGCTCGGGTCTGTCAGGAAGGGAGTCTGGTAGTTGAACCTGAAGTCGACGGACGGGCAAATATCCAGCGCTCGCAGCCAGATCGACAGAAGGCTCTGATCCTCGAAGGCGAGCCACGGCGCGTACCGAGCGGCCAGTCGCGCAAGGCGCGCGAGCTCCGGCCGTGCCCGGTACCGGCGGGGGATGACGAAGACGCCCGCGTTCGCCATGTCGTCCGGTCCGTCGAAGGTGCCGAGCCGGTCTTCGCGAAGCAGGGCGGCGAGGCGGGGATCGTCGTCGGGCCGCGTGGTCAGGACGCGAACGGCCGGGTCGGCCTCGTGATTGGCCACGAAGACCGGCTTCTCCGCCGCGAGCAGTTCGTCTAGCGGGCCGAGCACGAGCGTGTCCGCGTCGAGGTGCAGGATGGTCCCGTAGGTCCGCAGCGGTGTGAGCCAGAGCTTGAAGCGGTCGAAGACGGGGCTGCGGTCCCTGCGGGAGGAAAGCAGCGCCGTGAATTCCGGCGCATGCAGAGGCGCCGGCGTAGTGACACCGAGCGCACGCAGGAAGCCGCGCACGTCGTCCCGCGTCCCGGAATAGTCGGCGAGGATCGGCGGATGCGCGGGCCAGTTGGTCCGCAGGCTGTTCAGGCAGGCGCGGGCGTCGTCGACCATCCGGTCGTCGAACCGGATGTAGACGGCATTCATGTCCGCAGGCGCGCGACGCGCGGCGCGGCCGGCGCGAACAGGTCTAAGGGACTTGCGCCGTCGAGCAGCCTGTCGAAAGTCGATGTCAGCTGCACGAACTGCCCCTCGGCGTCGCGCGAGAGGCGCAGGACCTGGACGAAGCTCCGCCCGGAGGCCCTCGCGATCCCGTAAACCTCCACGTCTCTGCGCAGCGGGTCGATGCGGTCGGGCGGGAAGGGACGCAGCCCGGCGAAGAAGGCGTCCCTCGTAGGCGCGGTCTCTGCCCGCTGCGCCGGGACGTTGGTCATCACACCGTCGAACAGATGGACCGCATCGGCGCCATCCCGCAGCCGGACCAGACCGTGGATAAGTGCCTCTGGGTGCGGGAGGGCCGCGCAATCGGTGAAGACGAGGAGGGGGCACCCAGACAGAAGCGCGTCCATGTTGAGATTGCGGGTCTTCCAGTGGCAGCCGTCGTCGCCCACGAAGACGTGCCGCACGCCGGGCAGACCGGCGACGGCAGGAACCATGCCCTGTTCGACCACGATCATCTCCGCGCCCTCGGCAATGCGCGTATAGCAGTCCGCCACGAGGCGGAGGTTGCGCAGCCGATCCTCCGAATCCGCCTTGAGCGACACGATGACCGACACGTCCGGCATTGCTCGCGGATCCGTCAAGATGCGAGACCGGCGGCGGCTTCGAGGGCGTCAGGCCTGCGCTTCGTGATGAGGATGTCCGAAACGCAGCCGCAAGCCTGACGGTCGCACAGCACCGGCGACAGCGGAAGCTCGACCGGGCGGCCGAGGCGCCCCAGCACGCCGCCCGCTCCGCAGACAGCGCGGAAGATACGCCCGTCTGCATGGATGCGCAGGGATTCCAGCCCTGCGTCGCACTGGTAGCCCGCCCAGCGGTTCCGGCCGCGCAGGATGAAGTCGTTGGCGCGCGTCAGTTCCCACGCGCCGTCGCCGTAGAGCGACAGCATCACCCCACGCGGCGTCGACCCGTCGCGCTTGCCGCGCCCGATCTCCTGCCCCTCCAGACGGTCGACCTGTGCGGGTGTGTAGCCGTAGAGTTCTGTCCCGAACCCGACCCGGAGCGGTTTGAAGGCCATGGAGACGCGCGGCGCCGCCTCTTCGATCTCTGCCGCGAGGTCGAGGATCGTGTCGAAGCGGTCGGGATGGACAGTGACATTGACGTGCACCGGCATCTCGCGCGCGAGGAGCGCGACCACGTCGAGGAAATGCGCGTGGTCGGCGAATTCGTCGTGGTAGGTCAGGATCGCGCTGTCGAGGAGCCCGAGGATGCGTTCCCAGAAGCGAAAGGTCCGGCTCCCGTTGCTGATGAGGCTCGTCCGGAAGCCTCGGGCAGCCGCCTCCGTCAGGATCGGGACGATGCCCGGATGCATCGTCGGCTCGCCCCCGGTGAACTGGAGCCAGACGTGCCGACCGAGACCGTGGACATAGTGGCGGGCGAGCCGGTCGAAGAACCCGATGACGTCGCTGGCCTCCTGCCAGCGGATCGAACCGTCGTGCAGGTTCGGGGGACAGTAGCTGCAGGCGTGGTTGCAGGAATTCCCGAGCATCCAGTCGATCAGCACCACGTCGCGATGCTCCGGCGCGGCATGGAAAATCCCGTCCGGCCTGCGGTCGTCGTGACGTGACTGTGTCATCAGGCTCTCCCCGCGTGATGCGACCGCCAAGGTGTCGCACGAAATGCGACGTCGCCCGTGCGGACGTAGGATAATGTTGACTAAGCACCGGCCTCAAGCAAACTTTGAGCGCCTGGCGGAGCAGCCCTCCGGGTTCGGCGAGCGCCCGTCCGTAACCTGATGTCCATGGGACCAAGGCCATGACACCCACGCGATGCTTCCGGATCGTTCAAACGCTCCTACTCCGTCTCTGCTGTGCGTTTTCGGCCGTGACACTCGGGAGCACAGCCGTCTGGGCCGACGAGCGGTGGGCCTTCGTCCTCGGGATCGCGGAGTACGAGGACCCGACGATCCCGGACCTTGCCAATACCGTGAACGACGCGCGCACCATGGCAGGTTCGCTCAATCAGATGGGGTTCAGGGTCTACTATCTTGAGAACGCCGCGGCAGCCGTGGTTCGCGACATGGTCCGCCGAATCGCTGTCGAGCAGACGGACAGCGAGTTGGGGTTGTTCTACTATGCCGGCCACGGCGTACAGGTGGCCGGCGCGAACTATGCGCTTCCTGCCGACATCCGTCCCACCTCGTCGGAGGACGTGAGGCGGGATGGACTGTCGGTCAGCGCGATCGTGCGCGACCTGAGCGCGACCGGGATCGGCAACCTCGTCGTCATCCTCGATTCCTGTCGCGATTCACCGTTCCCGGGCGAGGATGCAATCGGCACGGGCCTCGCGCTCGTCGATGCGCCGGCGAACACCATCATCGCCTATTCGACCGCGCCCGGCGAAATTGCGCTCGACGGGGCCGGGGCGAACAGTCCGTACACCGCAGCGCTGGCCTCCGTGCTCGACGGGCCGCAGCAGGACATCCGCGACGTGCTCCGGCTGGTCCGTGCGCAGGTTCGGCTGGCGACCGGCGGCGCCCAGACGCCGTGGTTCGTCGACAATTCGTCAAGCGAGATCATCATCCAACCCTACCGCGCGCCAGTCGATGTCAGCTCACTGCCCGAGGTCGAGGATGGGCGGATCACGCTCGCCTCCACGGCATGGTGGACCATCGCCAACAGCGCGGACCCGCGGGACTTTGAATCCTTCGTCGACATGTTCCCCGACACCGACCTGACCGACGCGGCTCGCCGCCAGCTCGCCGTCTTCGGCGGGGACGCCGCTCCGGGCTTTCCGCTCATGGACCTCGGTCTTCCAGAGCAGAACCCCGAAGTGCCGGGCGGCCTGTCGTCGATCATCACGGAATGCGACGTGCTCGCCACCGGCATCGACGGCGGGCTGAGCCTTGCCGAGCCGGTCCCGCACGACCTCGTCAACACCCGCGTCGCGCTGCGCGCCTGCATCCAGGCCGTGCAGGACGATCCGGAAAACCCCCGCCTTCTGGGCCTTCTTGCCCGCGTTCTCTTCCTCGAGCGTCGCTTCGCGGAATCGCTCTACTACAGTGAACTCGCCGCCGAACGCGGCAACGCCAACGCCCACGGCTCCATCGCGACCATCTATCGGCTCGGGCTCGATGTGCCCGTAGACCTCGATCGCGCGGCGGAGGCGGTCCGCGCCGGTGCGATCGCGGGCTCCTCCCAGATGCGGACACTCATGGGCATCTTCTATCGCGAAGGCTGGGGCGTGCCGCAGTCTTTCAACGAGGCGCGCCGCTGGATGGAGATCGCCGCGCTCACCGGCAACGTCTCGGCCATGACCGCGCTGGGTGACATGTACCGCCGTGGCCAGCTGGGCCCCGAGAACCATGCAATGGCGCTCGTCCACTACCGAAAGGCCGCCGCGTTGGGGCACACTGACGCGATGAACAACATCGGCATGGCCTATATGCGAGGGCAGGGCGTCGAGCAGGACCCGCAGCACGGCGTGACGTGGTTGAGCCTCGCGTCAGAGCAGGGCAATCCCTACGCCGCCTATCAACTCGGGCGGGCGTTCCTGGTGGGCTGGGGCGTCGAGAAGAACCTTGCGCAGGCGGTGGCGTTCTTCCGGCTCTCGGCGCAGCGCAACTTCCTCGATGCCTACAACTATCTCGGCGACGCCCTGCAGTCGGACGAGGACGCGTCGGTACAGGACCTGCCGCAGGCGCTTGCCAGCTACATCATCGCGCGAGAGGCGGGCCTCCTCCGCGACACCATCGAATCGCGCGAGGAAACTGGCCGCGCGATCGCCAACATCGAAACGCTGACGGCGCGAATGTCGCCAGAGCAGCGTGCCGAAGGCGAGCGGATCGCGGCCGACTGGATCGAGCAGTACGGGCTTCTCGACTTCGAACTCGTGAACGAATGAGCCCAGCGGAAGAAAGGTCCGTGCGGCTCGGCGATTTTCCGGCCGTGTTCCTGTCCTATGACGAGCCCTGGGCGGAAGAGACCTTCGCCGCACTGAAGGCACTTCGGCCGGACGCGCTGCGGGTTCACGGCGTGGAAGGGCTCGATGCGAGCCATAAGGCGGCCGCCGCGGTGGCGGGGACGGAATGGTTCCTGACGGTGGACGCCGACACGACGCTCGCGGCGTCAGCCTTCGAAGCCGAGGTGCCCGCGCGGTACCTCCAACCCGTATTCCGGCTCGACTGGCCCAGCCGGAACGCCGTGAACGGTCTCGTCTCAGGGAACGGCTGCCTCAAGCTCTGGCCTCGTGCACTGGTCATGGCGATGCGTTCGCACGAGGCGGCCTCGCCAGCGGCGGTCTCGCTCGATCATGACGTCGGCGCGATCCGTCCGGGCCGGAGCCGGCAGGTCATCCTGCCCGGCTGCAATGCGACGACGGACCCGGCGCGGACGCCCTACCATGCCTTCCGCGCCGGGTTCCGCGAGGTGGCGTTCCTCGCCGACCTGTTTGCCCAACACCTCGACCCATCCGCAGCCGCAACCGGCAGAGCAGACCGGGTCCGCTGGCTCATGCGGGTCTGGTGTTCGGTCGGACGCCACGCGCGGCATGGCGACTGGGTGCTCTATGGCGCGCGTCTCGCGCTCTGGATGCGGACCGCGTGGCGCGGCTGGGACCCGCGGTCGGTCAATGACTACAACTGGTTCGACCGCTTCTGGCACGACGACGTCCTTCCCCGGATCGGCCCCGGCGGCAGCCGCTGCCGCCTGACGGGCGCCGCTTGGGACGCCGACCGGCTGGACGACGAGGTCCGCGCACTTGGGCGGCGCATAGAAGAAAGCGGGGGGATGACGCTTGGCGAGTTCGACCCAGCAGTCAGCAGCCTGATCGCGGAGGCCGATCTCTTCCCGGCGCCTGGCAGCGGCAATGGCGAAGATGCGCTGGGCCGCGTGTTCGAGAAGGGGATGGGCGTCGCCCCTGACTTTGGCGCTGCGCGCGTACACTACGAAACCGCCGCCGCCCTTGGGCAGGTGTCCGCGCTCACGAACCTCGGCCAGCTTCACGACCGGGGCCTGATCCCGGACGCCGACCCCGCTCGGGCAAGGCTCTACTACGAGGAAGCGACGGCGCTTGGAAACCGCCATGCGCCATGGCATCTGGCCGCGAACCTCGAAGGTTCGGCCCCGGCGGAGGAGGTCGAGGCGCTCCGCGATCTTGCAGCAGCACGCGGATTCGCGCCGGACCCGACAGCTCCGGAGGCCGCGGGTTGAGCGCGCTCGGCTCCTTTCCCGTCGTTCGGATCGAGGCCCCTGGTCTGGAGCCATCCCCGCCCGCTGCGACGTTCCCGCGTGCGCGGCCAGCGGGACATGACATCGTGGCTGCACTCCGGGCCGCGGGAGAGGGGTCTCTCACCGGGCATGTGCTGCTGATCGACGCGTACGTTTCACCGTCTGCCGGCGCCGAAGCACACGTCCCCGATCCGGCGCTGCTGGCCGCGGATGTCTGCGTCGGTTACCGGACGACAAGCGTCGTGACCGGCCTCGTCGTGCCGCGCGGTCTGCGACTGATCCAGACCCGACGGCTGGACACCGAGGTCCCGAAGCCCGCGCTCATCGTGCCGCGCACGATGGGCACGCTGGGCGGAAACGCGACTCCGCAGTCGGCCTTCGCCACCGCCTTCGATGTCGCCCGCGCGATGGACGCTGAGACGCCCGCGACCGGTGCCGGGCGGCGTCAACTCGGCCTGGCCGCCTCCATCGGGTCGGATGCGCTGAACGGCGTATGGTGGACGCTCGGCACGCTCATCGCGCTGCTCGGCCGACACGAGCCGCGCGAGGCCTGGGCCACCGTCGCGCCCCTCCTCGCGGAACCGGAGGACGCTGCGCGGCGGACGCGGGAAATCGCGCGTCTCGTGCGGCTTGAACGCGGCATCCCCGCGATCCCACTCGATCGGCAGCAAAGCCGGGCGCTTAGGGAGATGCTGACCGGCACCGCGCCGCCCGGGATGTGGTCGGCCTTCGTGCACGGCGCCGCGGATCTCGGCGCCGACGGTGTCATGCTCGCCCGGCGTTGGGGCCGCGCAGCCAACCTCCTGTGGCCGGGCGCCAGCGACCTGTCCTAATCGGCCTCCGCCGGCACGAAGGACACGGGCCGCACAGTCGGGTCGGCCAGCCTTTCCCACCGGGCCACGAGATCGCGCGCGGCATCGCCGTGCCACCGGCACTCCCGCACGCCCCACTTGTCCAGCATCAGCCGGAACCGGGTTAGCACGTAGCGCTCGACCACGTCGGGTCGGTCGCCGGTCGTGCGCGCAAGGTCTTCGGGCAGGGGGAGGAACTCACAGAGCGACTGGTGCCCGGCGAGGTCTGGCTTGGACAGCGGGTTCAGCACGAAAAGTCCCCGCGCACCGGCGGCTGCCGCACGCGCCGCATGGCGGGCCGCAAGGGCCGCGCCCTCTTGACCCACGGGATCGAGAACCAGAAGCGCCACCACCTGCGCCGATCCGGCAGGCCGGACAGGCGCTGATTCGGCCGCGTCCATCGCGCGGCGTCCGGCATCGAGTGCGGCCTTCAGTCTCGTGAGCATATGGGCCTCCGCTGCAGCAAGACCACAACCCTATGGACTTGGGCCTGCCGCGCAGTTCAACATTCGCGCGACGGTGTTTGCAAGGGGACCGGAGACTTGGATCGCGTGGAGGCCGATGTGCTTGTCGTCGGCGACTTCCGGTTTCCCGGCGGCACCTCGACGGCCATCGCCGCCGAGATGCGTGCGCTGACGGACGCCGGCTACCGTGTGGCCCTCATCGCCTGTGGGGTGCCGTTCCTGTCGGGCTGGCGGGACATCCACCCCGAGATCGCGGCCCTCCTCGCCGCGGGCGCGGCGGAGATCGTGTCGCCCGGCCACCGCGTCCATGCACGGCTCGCCTGCTTCCACCATCCGAGCGTGTTCCAGACCCATCCTGCCGATCCCCTCCTGATCGAGGCGGGGCAGGCGGTGCTCGTCATCCACCACCCGCCGGTCGATGCGGCGGGGATGCCGCAGTACGACATCCCGGCGATCCAGTCGGTGCTGCGTACGGTCCTCGGCGCCGATGTCGCCTGGGCGCCCGTGGGACCGAAGGTCCGCGCGGCTTTCCAGGGCATAGCTCATGCGCCGCCACTCGCCCCGCAGGACTGGATCGGTGTCGTCGATCCCGATACATGGGGGGGCGCCCGGCTGGGCCCACTGGGCGCGGAGCCCGTGGCCGGGCGGCACAGCCGCCCCGAGCCCGAGAAATGGCCCGACACTCGCGAAGATTTCCTCGCCGCCTATCCGGACGCCGAAGACATCCGGGTAAAGCTGATGGGCTACGATCCCAAGCTGGACGAGGTGGTCGGGCCGCGACCCCGGCGCTGGGAGGTGCTGCCCTTCGGCCACCAGCCCGTCCGGGAGTTCCTGCGGAGCATCGACTACTTCGTCTATTTCCATGGCAAGGCCTGGATCGAAGCCTTCGGCCGATCGATCGTCGAGGCGATGGCGTCGGGGGCCGTCTGCATCCTGCCGCCCGACTTCGCGCCGCTCTTCGGCGAAGGCGCGGTCTACTGCAAGTCGTCCGACGTCGCCGCCACGATCCGCGCGTTTCACGCCGACCCCGCACGCTATGCCGCGCAGTCCGAGCAGGCCGTCGCCGTCGTTCGGGAGCGCTTCGCACCGCAGGTCGCGGTCGCGCGGGTGCGGGCGCTGATCGGCCCGCCCGCGCAGGACAAGAGCGTCAGCGCTGCCCCGGCGCTGGGGCGCGCCCACCTCACGCCGCGCGTCCTCTACTTCACCTCGAACGGCGTTGGTATGGGGCACCTCACCCGCGTGCTCGCCCTGGCCCGCCGTCACCGCGACGCGGCTGAACCGGTAGTGGTCTCGATGTCGCGCGCCTTCGGCGTGGTCCGGGACGAGGGGATGATGGTCGAACACATTCCGTTCTTCCGTTCGTCCGGAATGGCGCCGGAGGTTTGGCACCCGAACCTGGCCGAGGAACTGTCGGAAATGCTGCGCTTCTACCGGGCACGTGTCCTCGTGCTCGACGCGAACGTGCCCTACGACGGTCTCCTCTCCGCGCTCGACGACTTTCCCGCCGTGCGCCGCGTCTGGCTGCGCCGGGCGATGTGGTCGCCGGGGGCGGGCCAGCGCTTTCTCGATCACGAGGACCGGTTCGACGCCGTCGTCGAACCCGGGGAGATCGCGGGCGCCTTCGACCGCGGCCTCACGCGGCGCCACCGGGGCCGCACGCTCGCCGTGCCCCCTATGCGCTACCTGAGGGAGGGCGAGGCGCTCGATCGGGCGGCGGCGCGGGCGGTGCTCGGGCTTGACCCGGGACGTCCGGCCGTGATCCTCCAGCTCGGCGCGGGCCTGAACAACGGGATCGGGGGTGTCCACGCCCAGATCCTCGACAAGCTCCGAACAGACGTCGCGGGCCGGCCGCCGCAGGTCGTGCTGGCCCAATGGAGCATCGCCGACGACGGGCCGGAGCCCGATGGCGTCACCGTCCTGCGCACCTTCCCCTTCGCCCGCTTCCTCGCGGCCTTCGACTATGCCGTCGCGATGGCCGGCTACAACACCTTCCACGAGAACCTCGCCGCGGGGCTACCCACGCTCTTCCTGTCGAACGAGCACCCCGAGCAGGACGAACAGTGGCTGCGGGCCGACTTTGCGAGAATTGCGGGGCTCGGGCTGGCCGCCCGCTCTCGCCACCCATACGACCTGTCCCGGGGCCTCGATGAGATCGGGAGGCCCGAGACGCAGGCGCGGCTCCGCGCCGCCTGTGCGCGACTGCCGGCGGATAACGGCGCGGACAATGTCGCTCGTTTCCTCGCGCATATGGCGCACACCCACTGGCCGCACCCTGCGGTCCACGGCATTTCTGGACGTTAGGCAGCGATGTCCGTGCAGCCGGATTCCCCGCCACGCATCACTATCTGCATGCCCGCTCGGAATGCCGAAACGACGCTTGCGCGAGCCATCGCATCTGTTCGGGCTCAGACGGTCAGGAACTGGCGGCTCGTCGTGGCCGACGACGCCTCGACCGACGGCACGTGGTCCATCGCGCAAGCTGCCGCCTCAGCCGACCCGCGCGTCGCGGCTGTCCGTCATGCCGACCGGCGGATCTTCATGAACTTCCGTACCGGGCTCGACTCCGCGGACACGCCCTTCTTCGCCTGGCTCGCGGCTGACGACTACTGGGCGCCGCGGTTCCTCGACGCGACGCTGGCCGCGCTTGCGGCTGCTCCCGCCGCCGTCTCGGCTCTCCCGCGAGCGCGTTTCACCGGCCTCGCTCATGACGAACCGCCCCCGAAGACCGCGACACTCGACGGGCCGCCGGAGGATCGCATCCGCCGCTTTCTTGCCGCCCCTGGCGGAACGCGGATGTACGGGCTCATGCGGACCGAGGTTGTCCGAGCGAGTTTCCCGCCACGCAACATGAACGCTTGGGACTGGTATCTGATGACCGGCATCCTGCGCGACGGGGCACAGGTCGAAGTGCCGGAGGTTCTGCTGTTCCGGGAGATCACCGATCTTCTCCGCTATGCCGAAATCGTGGACGAGCTGCACCGCTTTCCCCTCTTCCGGGGATTCCCGGTGCTGGCGATGAGCCTTGCGGCGGTCCGGGCAGGACATGTCCGGCGAGGGAACATCCAGGACCTTGCCGCCCTCAACCTCCGCAAGCACGAGGAGTATCTCGCGATCATGCGCCCTTCCGCCTTCGCGCGGCGGATAGCCCTTTTTCGGATGCTCGGACTGCCGATTTCGTCGCGCCCCGGCAGCGGGGCGCGGATCGCCGAGCGTGTCGCCCGCACGGCGCCGGAGCGGCGGGCCGGCGCGATCCGGATGCTTGCGGCGCTAGCGCACGCAGGGGATGGCGGGGCCGCCCTAAGGCTTGGCCATCTCCGGCGCGACGGGCTCGCCCCCGGCGATGCGCGGGCGGCCTACCGTCAGGCGGGCGCGCTGGGGTACGCGGACGGGTGGTTCCACGACGCGTGCCTTGACGTGGAGCTGTCCGCCCAGGAGTCCTGGACGCGCATCCTGGCTGCCGCACAACGTGGCTCCCGCGCCGCCCGGGATCACCTCGCGGCCCAGGCTCGAAGGGAGGCTATACCCGAACCCATGGCAAAGGCCGTGGCCTACATGCTCGCCCGGTTCCCCAAGACTTCGGGGACGCGATGAACGCGCGGGCGCCCGGCGCGCTCCCGCGGCTCACGGCCATCGTCGCTTGCCGCAACGCCGCGGGGACGCTTCCGCGGCTCCTCGACCACTTTGCGGCGCAAGGCGCCGAGGTCGTGGTCGTCGACCACGGCTCGACAGACGGGACGCCTGCGCTCGCTGCCACCCGCCGTGGCGATCCGGTGACCGAGGTTCGGGAGGAACCCTTCACTGGCGTCTTCGACCTCGCCCGCCAACTCCGCCTCAAGCGCGACATCATCCGCACAATCGGGTCGGGCTGGATCGTGCATGCCGACGCCGACGAATTCCCCGACGCGCCCCATAGCCTGACGCTACGCGAGTTCGTGGCGCTCTGGGACGAAACTTCGGTCCTGACCTTTCCTTGCGAGGAGTTCGTCTTTCTGCCGGACGCCGAGGACGCTGTGCACACGCCAGAAACCTTCGTGGAGACGATGCGGCGCGGCGTTCCCCTGCGCGAGCGGAACCCCAAGCAAAGGGTGTTCCGGGCAGGCGCCCCGCTTGACCTCTGGTTTGCGACGGGCGGGCACGCCGTGAGCCTTGATCCGGAAGTCATCGCACCGGAGGCGCTGCGGCTCCGCCACTACCTCGGGCTGTCGCTTGATGCGCTGCGCGCGAACTACCTGTCGCGGGTCTTCGCGCCCGGCGACCTCGCACGGCTCTGGCACACCACTCGCATGGGTGCGGCGCGCTACGACGTCGTGGCCCCGCCGCCTGAAACCTTGATGGACTTCGACGGGAACTGGAGCATGGATGGTGCGACCGACCGGCTGCCGGTCTTTGCGCCGCGCGCGCCGGCACCGCGCATCCCGATGCCGCAGGCCGATCTCCTCCTCCTCGTGCAGTCGCCCGCTCTCGGCCAGCAGCTTCTCCGCCCTCTCAAGGCGGTGCTTCCCGGGCTCCGGGTCGCTCCGGTGACCGCGCTACCGCCGGAGCCGGGTCCCCCCGTCCTCCATCTCCTCGCGCATCCGGCGCACCGGGCGCCTCGGGCGGCTGCGGATCGGGTCCGCCATGGCGAGGATTGGCTGCGCGGGATCGCGAGAGCGCGGCAGGCGGCAGTCGCCCCCGGCATGCGCTATGCCGAGGTGCGGCTGGAGGATGCCGGGGAGGACGCAGACCTCCTGCTGCGCCTCGTACGGCGGCTCATGATCGGCCCGCCAGGTCGGCCCGGAGCGGGTTTCGTCGGCCCCGATGCACCTCTGCGGGCAGCCAAGGGCCTCACCGGGCGCCTACGCGACATCACCGGCGCATTGGCCTGCGACCTCCGCTATGGCTGACCGCGGGCCGCCAATCGGTCGAAGCTGTCCACGTCGGAACAGCTTGCGAGGCACCCGGGGCACGTTCCCGCGAGGCCGTGGGCCTGCATCCGGCGCTGAATCGGCCCGTGCCAGATGTCGCGCAGACGGACGCCGCGCGTGACGTTGCCCATCGACCGCCTGCGCATGAAGAAGCAGGGAAAGGTTTCGCCCCGGCCGTCGATCAGGATGAAGCGGGCCGGCATATGGCATCCGCGCGCTGGGACCGGCCGATGTCCGTCGAGAAGATAGGGAGCGAACGCGCCGAAGAGGGATTCCGTGCTGACCGCCACGTCCGCGAGCCGCGCCTGCTCAAGGAACGCCTCCAGCCCCGCATCAAGGTTCGGGCGGTCCCCCTCTGCGAAGGTCCAGGGGGAATGATCCTCCGAGAGTCCGGCGATCTCGGGCTGGAAGGGTTGGCAGGCTACCCGTGCGATCCCGTGATCCCGCGCCAGATCAACGACATGGCCCAACGTCGCCAGCGTCGGCTTCATCAGGACCGTCTGCAGGCCGACCGGAATTCCCGCACCGATCGCCGCGCGGAGGCCTTTCAGAGCGGCCTGATAGCTGCCGCGGCCGCGCAGCCCATCGTGAACCTCTTCGGGACCGTCGATGCTCACGTGGAGCTTGAGCCCGGCGATCCGAGACAGCCGTCGCGCATGCCGTGCCAGGAGCAGGCCGTTTGTCACGACCACGATTTCCCGGTATCGGAGCCGTGCAGCCTCCTCGAGGAGCTCAGGCGTGTCCTTCCGCATGAAGATCTCAGCGCCGCAGGGTGCGAAGACCTCGGCCCCAAGTCCGCGTGCCTCGGCAAGAAGTTCGGCAGCCCGCATCCCGGCAATACCGTCGCGGCGGCCCTTCCAGACGCTGCACATCCCACAGGTGAGGTTGCACTTCGAGGTGAGTTCGACTGCCACCTCGCGAAGCGGACCGAGCGTGAGGGGCGGCGCGGATGCGGTGGCGAAGACAGCCATATGAGGGCGTCCGTTGTCGGAAACTTCTCGGATGCCTCCCATCCTAGGCCCGACGCTCATCGATCGTCAAAGCCAGAAGATGGCGGATGCGGCGAGGGCGATGGCGAGAAGGATCGTGGGGCACCTCTTGTGGCGGGTGGCGATGCGGCACTGATCCTTCAGCCTGCCGAAGATGATCTCGATCCGGATACGCCGATTGAAGCGACCCGTGCCCTATCGGCCGGCCTCGCCACCGAATTTCCTGAAGGGGACGCTTGGGATTGAGACGGCATGCAGGAAAGACCCCCCTACAGGAGTGATCGTCGTCCAAGAGGAGACCCCCCTGATACGCGTGATCCATGCTGCTCCCGAGGCGACTGGGACTGACAGACGTTCTCCTCAAGATCGTTCTGTTGCAAAGCTGTGAGTATTGGAATGTGAACGGACCGTCCAGGCGGTCTTCGGGTACTCAGGTGCCGCGCCGTCAGTAGAGATTGGTTCCAATTGGTCGCCCCCGCACCCTCGCTGGTCCTGCGGAAAGGGGGTCCCGATAAGGATGCCAAGAATGCTCGCTCCCTGTCTTCGAAGATTGTAGGGTATGGGAAAGCAAGTGGGTAAAGGGACTTTCGGTACCGCCTGGCGATGGTCACCGCGGAGGCCGTGGCGCTCATCCGCCGCACGACCGACCCGCTCATCGCACGCATCGTCGCGGGCTGGGCGGCGGATTTCGACGCGGCCCGTGCGCGCGAGCTGGGCTTCGTCGCCGAGACCGAGATGGCCCAGATCCTGCGCGTCCACGTCGAGGACGAGCTGGGCGGGCGCATCGGCGGTTGACCGGGCGAAGGCCGGTGGAGATTGCGCGGCTGAGGGGGCGAGAGTGGTGCCCGGGGGCGGAATCGAACCACCGACACGCGGATTTTCAATCCGCTGCTCTACCCCTGAGCTACCCGGGCACGGGTGAGGGTCTGACCCTCGGGTGGCGACCTTCTAGACGCGGGTTTCGGCCCTGTCCAGAGCCTCCGGCGCAGATTCTCAGTGCCGGTCCGGTGGGGCGTCGGAGGGCGCGCGCGGGGCATCCTCGTCCTCCTCCGTCTCCTCCGCCGGGATCGCGTAGGCACCGGTGAGCCAGCGGCCGAGGTCCACGTCGGCGCAGCGGCGGGAGCAGAAGGGGCGCCAGTCGGGGTGGGTCTCGCGCGTGCAGATGGGGCAGGTCATGGGAGCGTCTCGGACAGCGGCAGGCGCTCGCGCTTGCGCTGGAGCTCGAAGTGGCCGAGCGGGGTCCAGCCGGCGAGCACCGTCTCGATCGGGTCGGCCTTGAACGCGGCGCGGAGCGTGGTCTCGATCTGGCGGCGGTCCTTCTTCGGGGAGGGGGCGAAGTCCACCGTCACCTGCCCGCCGAGGCCCCGGCAGCGCAGCGCGCGGGGCAGCGCCCGGGCGGCAGCGATGTTGGCCTTCAGGCCCGCCGCGGGAGAGGCGTCGGGGCCGGTGTTGACGTCGACCGCGACGAGGGCGCGGGTCGGCTCGACGATCAGGGAGGCGCCGCCGGGGAGGGGGATGACGGGGTCGCGCAGCGCCGCGATCATCTCCCGCACGCCGTGGCGGTCCAGCGCGCCGGGGGCGGCGTCGACGTCGTCGGCCTCCCATTCGCGCCAGGCGACGATGTGCGGGTCGTCGGCGTCGAGCAGGACCTCGGGGCGGCGTCCGGCGGTGTCGCCGAGGACGGCGCGGGCGGCGTCGGTCAGTGACGCGATGTCGGCGGCGACGTCGTCGTCCTCCGCCGTCTCGGCGGCGGAGCGGAGGATGAGGCCGGCGCCCACGGGCAGGTTTGCGGCGGCGCCGAGCGCAGTGAGGGCGGCGTGGCGGTCGTCGTCGCGGATGGCGCGGGAGACGTTCACGCCGGGCGCGTCGGGGGTGAGGATGGCGTAGCGGCTCTTGAAGAGGAGGCGGGTTGTCACGGGGACGGCCTTGCCCGGCTCGGCATGGCCCGCGACCTGCACGAGGAGGGGCTGGCCGGGGGCGATGCCTTCGGTCTGGCGGAGGAAGGCGGAGCGCCCCTCGGGCAGGTCGAGCATCATGCCGCCCTGGCCCTTGAGCGGGCGGCCCGCGATGGCGCGCAGGATCGCACCCGGGGCGGGGCGGTCGGGCGGGCCTTCGACGAGCAGGTCGTCGAGCTGGCCGTCGACGATCAGGGCCGCGACCCGGCGGCCTGCGATCTCGCCGAGCGCGATGGTGCGGCCCTTCATGGGGCGCTCCCGAAGACGGAGTAGCCCGCGGCAGCGAGGAGCTGGGCGGTCTCCGCCACGGGAAGGCCCATGACGGCAGTGTAGGAGCCCTGGATCCACGGGATCAGCGCGCCCGCCGGGCCCTGGATGCCGTAGGCGCCGGCCTTGCCGCGCCAGTCGCCCATGGCGAGGTAGGCGTTGAGCTCGACGTCCGAGAGGCGCTTCATCTTCACCACTGTGGTGACCTCGCGTTCCCAGATGCGGTCCCCGCGCCGCACCGCGACGGCGGTGATCACGCGGTGGCGGCGGCCCGCCAGCGCAAGGAGGAATGCGGCGGCCTCGCCCGCGTCGGCGGGCTTGCCGAGGATGCGGCGACCCAAGGCGACGGTCGTGTCGGCGCAGAGGGCGATCTCGCCGTCCGCGACGCGCATGGCCTCCGCCTTCTCGCGCGCGATGCGGCGGCAGTAGTGGAGGGGTGTTTCGCCCTTCGCCGGCGTCTCGTCGATGTCGGGCGGGCGGACCTCGTCAGGGACGACGCCGATCTGCGCGAGGAGCTCCAGCCGCCTGGGGCTTCCGGAGCCGAGGATCAGCCGCATGGGCGGCGGCTTACTTGAAGCGGTAGTTGATCCGACCTTTGGTCAGATCGTAGGGGGTCATCTCGACCTGCACCTTGTCGCCTGCCAGAACCCGGATGCGGTTCTTGCGCATCTTGCCTGCCGTGTGCGCGATGATCTCATGGCCGTTCTCGAGTTCGACCCGGAAAGTCGCGTTGGGCAGGAGTTCCTTCACGACGCCGGGGAATTCGAGAAGCTCTTCCTTGGCCATGGTCACTCCGTGCTGGGCACCCGCCGGTTTCGCGGGCGCGCCTTAGATGGTCCGAAACGAATGTTTTTTCAAGCGCCAATTGGCCGCGCGGGGATTTCGCGCCGTGGCGTCAGTCCTGCGGCTCGGTGGGCGGGCCGAAGCGGGCGATCATGCGGTCCCGGATCTGGTCGCGCGTCTGGCGGTAGGAAGCGAGCTTGGCCTCGCGCGTCTCGCCGAGGCCGGTGGGGTCGAGGATCGGCCAGTATTCGACGTCGAGGTGGTGGAACCGCGTGAATTCCAGCGCCTGCCGCTGGCTCGCGGGCGACAGGGCGACGATCAGGTCGAACTGGCTCAGGTCGTCGCCCCATTCCTGCATCTCCTCGAAGGACCGGACGCGGTGGCGGTGGAGGGGCACGCCCATCTCGTCGCAGACGGCGATGGTGAAGCCGTCGATCTCCATCTCGCCCTTCACGCCGGCGGACTGGACGTAGGCGCGGTGCCCGTAGAACTTCTTCATCATGCCCTCCGCCATGGGCGAGCGGACGGCGTTGTGGTCGCAGCAGAAGAGCACGGAGTTGGGCAGGCCCTCCGCCACGTCAGCCGCCCCAGTGCAGGACGCAGATGAGGGTGAAGAGGCGTCGGGCGGTGGCGGTATCGACCAGCGCCTTGCCCTCCAGCCGCTCCTGCACGACGAGCGCGCCTTCGTTGTGGATGCCGCGGCGCGCCATGTCGATGGCTTCGATCTGGGAGGGCGGCAGGCGCTTGACGGCGTCGAAGTAGCTTTCGCAGATCTGGAAGTAGTCCTTCACCACCTGCCGGAAGGGGCCGAGGGAGAGGTGGAATTCCGCCGCGGGTTCGCCTGTCTCGGTCGCGATGTCGAAGACGAGCCGGCGGTCGCGGATGGCGAGCCCGAGGCGGTAGGGGCCGTCCGGCGGGGTGCGGCCATCGCGCGGGGGCAGGGCGAAGGCGTTCTCCTCGAGCAGGTCGAAGATCGCGACGCGCCGCTCCTGCTCGATCTCGGGCGTGGGCGGCGCGAGGCCAGTGTCGTCGATCTCGATATGGCAGATGCGGGTCATGGGGCCGGGTTCCGCGAGGTTCGACCCCTGATGCCCGAGGCGTGGGCGCGGATCAAGGGCGTCGGGGGCCGCTCACCGCACGGGCGGCAGCGCCGGCGCGTCGAGCCCGGCAAAGGGGTCGCGCCACGCAGGGATCGCGTCGAGACGGTCTGCCCAGGCCGCCACGGCGGGATAGTCGCCAAGCGGAAGCTGCATCACCGCGTTGAAGGGCAGGAAGGAGGCCATGCGGAAATCGGCATGGCTCGGACTGTCGCCGCACAGCCAGTCGCGGCCGTCGAGGTGGCGGTCAAGGATCGGGGCGGCGTCGTGGAACCGCGCGCGGCCCTCGGCGACGAGGCTGTCATCGGTCGGCCCGAGGTCATAGCGCCGCTTCGTGCCAAGTTCGAACTGCACCATGTCGCAGGCGCGCACGAACGTCTCCTTGCCCCAGCTGATCCAGCGGATCATGTCGGGCTGCGCGCGGCCCTCGCGCCAGAACTGCGAACCCGCAAGCTGGGACAGGCGGCAGGCGATGGCGTCGGCCTCCCACAGGGCCGCCCCGTCCTCGACAAGGATCGGGATGCGCTGGGTCGGGTTCAGGCGGCGGAAGAAGTCGGCGCGTTCGGGATCGAAGGGCGCGGCCCATTCGAGCCTGACGGGGGCGTCGAGATAGCGCGCGACGGCCACCGCGAGGCGGGGGTTGGGATTGCGCGAGTAGTAGAGCGTCGCCGTCATCACCGCACGTCGTTCAGCCGGTCGAGCCGGGCCCGGACGCTCAGCCCATGGGCCTGAAGGCTCTCGGAGCGGGCGAGCGTCTCGGCGGCGGGGCCGATGGCGCGGAGGGCTTCCGGGGTCATGCGCGCGATGGTGGTGCGCTTGAGGAAATCCATCACCGAGAGGCCCGAGGAGAAACGGGCGGAGCGGGCGGTGGGCAGGACGTGGTTCGGGCCTCCGACGTAGTCGCCGATGGCTTCGGGCGTCCAGGAGCCCACGAAGATCGCGCCGGCGTGGCGGATGAGGTCGGAGAGCGCCTCGGGGTCGGCCACGCAGAGTTCGAGATGTTCGGGCGCGATGCGGTCCGACAGCGTCGCCGCCTCCGCGAGATCGCGCGTCACGACGATGGCGCCGTAGTCGCGCCAGCTCGGCCCCGCGATGGCGCGGCGGTCGAGCGTTTCGAGGTGGCGGTCGACGGCTTGCGCCACCTTGTCGGCAAGGGCGGCGTCCGGGGTCAGGAGGATCGACTGCGCGCTTTCGTCGTGTTCGGCCTGGCTCAGGAGGTCGAGCGCGATCCAGTCGGGGTCGGCGGTATGGTCGGCGATCACGAGGATCTCGGACGGTCCCGCGATCATGTCGATGCCGACCTGCCCGAAGACGCGGCGCTTGGCGGCGGCGACGTAGGCGTTGCCCGGGCCGGTGATCTTGTCCACGGGCGCGATGGTTTCCGTACCGTAAGCCATGGCCGCGATCGCCTGCGCGCCGCCGATGCGGTAGACGGTTTCGACGCCTGCAAGGCGGGCGGCGTAGAGGACGAGCGGGTTCGCATTCCCGTCCGGCGTGGGGGCGCATATGACCAGCCGTTCGACGCCCGCGACCTGTGCGGGAATGGCGTTCATGAGCACCGAGGAGGGGTAGGAGGCGAGGCCGCCTGGCACGTAGAGACCGGCCGCCGAGACGGCGGACCAGCGCCAGCCGAGGGTGGCGCCGGCTTCGTCCGTCCACTGCTCGTTCCACGGAACCTGGCGGGCGTGGTAGGCGCGGATGCGGTCGGCGGCGAGGTCGAGGGCGCGGGCTTCGTCGGCGGGGACCTTGGCGCATTCGGCCGCGATCTCCTCGGGCGTGAAGGCGAGCGTGGCGGGCGTCAGGTCGAGGCGGTCGAACTTCCGCGTGAGGTCAATCACCGCGGCGTCGCCCCGGGCGCGGACGTCGGCGATGATCTCTGCCACCGCCGCGTCCACGTCCGGCGCATCCTCGCGCTTCATGCAAAGGAGCGCGCGGAAGCGCGTCTCGAAATCGGCCTCGTCGGTCCTGAGGCGGTGGGGCATGTCCTCTACTCCGGGTGGGTGGGCCGGGCCTTCGAGGGGGCGATATAGGGGCGGGTGACGTCCTGCAAGGTCACTTCCAGCGCTTCCACGTCCAGCGCCACGGCTCCGTCGCCCGCAAGCGTGAGGATGAGGCGGCCGGTGCCGTCCTCTCCGCGGTCGAAGGCGAGCGACAGCAGCGACAGGATCGTGTCGCGGTCCGCGCGGTCGATCCCCTGCGTCGCGACATGGGTCACGTCCTCGACCGCCAGCACCGCCTGCACACGCTCGAACGCGCGGCCGCGACGCTCTGCCGGGGCCACGTCCTCCCACCGGAAGCGGTTGAGGAGGAGCGCGAAGCGGCGGCGCTTGCGGTCGTAGCGCATCTCGGTGATCGGAAAGACCGCGTCCTGCACAAGGGCCGAGATCACCGCGAGGTCGCCCGCATCCAGCGCCCGCAGGCGGAGGGGCCGTTCGCCCCCGTCCTCGAAGCGGGCATCCTCCGCCATCAGCCCGGGATCCGTTCGATGACCGCCCCGCAGGCGCCGAGCTTCTCTTCCACCCGTTCGTAGCCGCGGTCGAGGTGGTAGACGCGGCTCACGACCGTCTCGCCCTCGGCGGCAAGCCCCGCGAGGATGAGGGAGACGGAGGCGCGGAGGTCCGTCGCCATGACGGGCGCGCCCTTGAGCCGCTCCACGCCGGTGACGGTGGCGGTGCCGCCGTGCACGTCGATGCGCGCGCCCATGCGCATGAGTTCGGGGGCGTGCATGAAGCGGTTCTCGAAGATGCGCTCCTCGAGGCGGGAGGTCCCTTCGGCGGTGCAGAGCAGCGCCATCATCTGCGCCTGAAGGTCGGTGGGGAAGCCGGGGAAGGGGGCGGTCTCCACGTCGACCGCGCGGATGCGTCCGTTCTTGCGCGCGACCTTGAGACCGCGCTGGCTTTCCGTGACCGAGATGCCGGCGGCGTCGAGCTTCTCGGCGAAGGCCGCGACGAGTTCCATGCGGCCTCCGATACACTCGACCTCACCCCCCGTAATCGCGGGGGCGAGCATGTATGTTCCAAGCTCGATCCGGTCCGTGACGACCTGGTGCGTCGCGCCGTGGAGATCGGTGACGCCCTCGACGGTGAGGGTGGACGTGCCTTCGCCCTCGATGCGCGCTCCCATGGCGCGGAGGCAGCGGGCGAGGTCCACGATCTCGGGTTCACGCGCGGCGTTGCGGATCTCGGTCGTGCCCTTCGCCAGCGTCGCGGCCATCAGCGCGTTCTCGGTCGCGCCGACGGAGACGAAGGGGAACTCGATCACCGCGCCTTTCAGCCCGCCGTTCGCGCTGGCGTGGACATAGCCCTCGCGCAGGTCGAGCGTCGCGCCAAGGGCTTCGAGCGCCTTGAGGTGCAGGTCGACGGGCCGCGCGCCGATGGCGCAGCCGCCGGGGAGCGAGACGACGGCCTGCCCGTGGCGCGCCAGAAGCGGCCCGAGCACGAGGATCGAGGCGCGCATCTTGCGCACGATGTCGTAGTCGGCGCGGTGCGAGGTGAGGTCGTGGGAGGACAGCGCGAGCACACGCCCTCCCTGGAGCGCCTGCACCTCCGCCCCCAGCGACTGGAGGAGGAGCGTCATCGTCCGGATGTCGGATAGCCGCGGCGCGTTCGTGAGCGTCAGCGGCCCGTCGGTGAGCAGCGTCGCCGGCATGAGCGTGAGGCAGGCGTTCTTCGCCCCCGCGATGGGGATCTCACCGCGAAGCTCTGCCCCGCCCCTGACCAGAATGGAATCCATGCTGCCGCCTCATGCCTTGCCGGGTTTCGACCGCGCCTTCGCCTGCGCCTTCCGGCGCTGGAGGTTGGCCTTGAGGGCGGCTTTCAGCCGGTCCTCCCGGCTGTCCCGCGATTTCGGCGGAGCGGTTTTTCCGGCGTCTTTTTCCATGTCCGCCTTCCTAGCGGACGGGGGGCGGGGCGTCCAGATTGCGCTTGCATGGCTGGAGGTTTGTGGCTATCCCGCGCCCCGTCGGGCTGCCGTAGCTCAGTGGTAGAGCACTCCCTTGGTAAGGGAGAGGTCGAGAGTTCAATCCTCTCCGGCAGCACCAGAAAAATCCACAAGCTCAGCATCCCAAAACGTGCGCACTTGCGGCGAGCGGTGCAAAGATGGTCAAATGGACCGCTTCCGCCCGACGCCCGTCATGCACGACCGCCGCACCGCCGCCATCGCAGCCCGCATCGACTGCGCGGCATGGAGGCCCGAAGTCATGGTTGATCGCTTCGATGGGATTGAACGCGGCATGGCAGGACGGGCGGCAATGGCGATCTATCCCCTCTCGGAAACGAATCTCGCCGATTTCACGCGGCTGATGGGTGCAAGTTCCTCGTCGGACCACTGCCGCTGCATGTGGTTCATCAAGCCGGTCCGCAAGTTCCACGACGACGGCGCCGCGGGCAACGGGCGCGACTTCGATGATCTGGCCCGAAGGGACGGCCAGCCCCTCGGGCTCCTCGCCTACGACGGATCCGATCCGGTCGGCTGGTGCGCCTGCGGGCCGCGCGCCCGTTATCTCCGTGCGCTCGGGATGCCGACCTTCCGGGGGCGCGACCCGGCCGAGGACGAGACCGTCTGGCTTATCCCCTGCCTCTTCGTTCATCCCCGCGCGCGCGGGCAGCGCCTGACGGTGGAGCTCGTCCGGCAGGCGGTCGCCATGGCAACGGCTGCCGGGGCGCGGGCGGTCGAAGCCTTCCCCCATGCCGTCCGGGCCGGCGCCGACCCGCAGGTGGGCGTGGCCCGGATCTTCGAGCAGGCGGTCTTCCGCGTGATCCGCCGGCCCTCCGCGAGCCGCGTGGTCGTGAGGCGCGATCTGTGATCCCTTCGTCTGGCTGCAGGGAAGCCCCCCGCCGGAGGTTGCAGGACATGCGAGACATCGACGGGATCAGCAGCCATAGATCTTCCGGTCGCCCCGCACGACCCCACTTCGGACGCTCGCTCCGCCTCAGATGATCGCCCTCGTCTCGGAAGGGGCTGACGGCTGGCGGAGCGATGTCCGCCAGCCCGGGTTCAGTTGGTCGGCGCGAGGAAGGTGCCGGCCACATGCGTTCCGATCTGCCGGCCGAGGGTCAGTCCCGCCGCTATCGCGGAGCGGAAATGGATACCGGCATGGATGCGGGATTCGGCATTCTCCGCCGCGGCGGCGGTGAAGCTGTCGAAGTTCCGCCAGGGCGCCGTCTCCAGAGCCGATGTCGACGTCATCCCGAAGCCGTCGTCGCCGACAACAGTTGCGAGCACGGTGGCTGCGGCCGCGCCGAGGACCGAGTGGGTCGAAGGATGGTCCTGGATCGGCGGGGTCGGCAGGTAAGGCGTCCAGCCTGCGATCGCGGTGGTCTCAGGGTTGCCGTCGTCGGCCGCCGCGGCGATCGCCGTCACCGGACGCCAGAAATCGTGGTGCATCTTCGAGTCCCACCCGGCGATGTAGCCGTCCGCCATCGCCACGTTGACCAGGGCGAAGAGCCGCGCGCTGTCCCGGAGATCGAGACCGTGCTCCCGCGCCGCGATGCGGGTCACGCGGTTCCAGCCGATATCGGAGAACTCGTACCAGAACGCCGCGTAGGCCGTTTCGTCGTCGGTGCGCACCTCGGACACATCCTGACCGGTCGCTGCGACCTCCGCGAACTCGGTGGCGTAGGCGGCGCTGTCGAGAGCCGGGGGTGGGGGTGTCCGGAACTGATCGGGCGCCGCGAGCGCGAAGGGATGGACCGAGCGCCACTGCGGGGAGACGAGGAAGTCCCAACCCGGCACATGGCGATAGTGTCCGGCACCGTCCTGTTCACTCCAGCTCTCCTGCACCCCTGCGCCGTCGTCCGCGCGCTCGGCGAGGATGGCGGCGGCCGCATCGGTGCCGACCGCGCGGCCGGCCTCGACGGCGGGTCCGACGCCCGCGTCGAGGAGCGAGGCGTCGAGCGCGGCCCCAGCTATGGCTGCCTGATCGGGGAAGAAGCCGACGAGCACATCATGCGCCGCGACAGCGGCGGCGACGGCCGCGTCGTAGTCGACTTCGGGAACGGTGATCGCTGAGTGGGTCAGGTATCGTCCCGCGCCGGCGTTTGCCGCGTCGTGGATGGCGATATGCATCGAGGCGAGCACCCGCGTGGCCGCCATCGGGTCGACATAGCCGTTCGCCGCACGGATCACGGCATAGGCCGTCAGGCTCCAGTCGCTGACGATGCCGCCGCAATCGGGCTGGCACCAGCCCGGATCACCTGCGGGGGTCGCGCTCGCCTGCGGCGCGGCGAACGCGGACGCAGAGAGCAGCGCGGCAAGCAGAAGTCCGTCGCCCCCGCGACGGCGCATCGGGCTTTGGTCGTGTGTCATCTTTCACTCCTTGATGGGAGACAATTCCCGACGCCGTTCATAGTGGGCGCGGTGATGTGGGTTCAGGGCCGGGACGGCCACAATCGGGCGGAACCTGCCACTTCTGCGGGAAGGACGCCCGCGAGGCGCGATGTCCGTGATGCAGCAAAGGGGGCGACGGCAAGCGTCGCCCCCTTCTGGCGTGGTCCGTGGTCCATTTGCGGCGGGGTCGGGAAGTCGGCAGGAGCAGACCAAACCGGCGCCCTAGAGCCGTGCCTCGAAGATCATGTTGAAGGGCGTCTCGGCGGCGCGACGGAAATGCGTGAACCCGGCCTTGCGGAACACCTGTGCGAGTCGCGCCTCGCCCGCCTGGGCCCCGAGAACCATCCGCCCGCCCTCCGAAATCGCATGCGCACAGCAGATGACCGTCGAGGCCGCGTAGAAGAGCTGCCCTACCGGCGTCAGGTTGTCGCCTGCGTGGTCGTGCGCGAAGGGCTCGACCAGCATCACCGTCCCACCCGGCGCGAGCGTCGTCGCGGCATGCCGGGCCGCCGCCACAGGATCCCCCAGATCGTGCAGCACGTCAAAGAAGCAGATCAGGTCGTACTGCCGGTCGGGATAGGTCGTCGCCTTGGCGAGCGTGAAGTCCGTCCGGGCCGAAAGTCCCTCCCAATCGGCGCGCTCTCGCGCCTCGGCAATCGAGGCGGCATGCGTGTCGAAGCCGTGGAACCGCGAGTTCGGGAACGCCTCGGCCATCAGCCGGGTTGAATGTCCGTGGCCGCAGCCGACATCGGCAACGACAATCCCCACTGCGAGGCGCTCGACCACGCCGTCGAGCGTGGGCAGCCAGTTGGCGACGAGGTTGGCCTTCTAGCCGTTGCGGAAGAACCCGGCCGACCCGCAGGACATGCGGCGGTCATGATCGTCCCACGCGATCCCCGAACCTTCACGGAACGCCGTGATCGCCTTTTCCTCGTCCGCCCACAGCGAAGCGGGCACGTTCCAGGCGATCGGGACGTAGAACGGACTGTCCTCGTCGGCCAGCACCGCGGCGTGCTCGGGCAGCAGCTCGTAGGTCTCGCTTGCTGCATGGAAGGCGAGGTAGCCGCCCGCCGCCTGCGCGTTGAGCCATTCGCGCACGTAGCGCTCGGAGCACTCCGCACGCTTCGCAACCTCCTTCGACGACACCGGCCCGGCGCCCGCCATGACCCGGTAGAGGCCCAGCCGGGCGCCAATGCTGACCAACACGCCCATATAGCCGGCGGTCAGGTCGCTCATGGCCTTGCCTGCGAAGGCGCTGAGCCGCTCCTCGTCGATTGCGTGGATATCCAGCATGGTCCGTTCCCTTTCCAAGTTAGGTGTGGTCCGGACGATGCGCCGCGACTAAGGTCGCCGACAGAGCCGCGCGCGCCCGGGATCGGGCGGTTTCTGCCAAGGGCAGGTGCGAACGCCCCTTCATCGGGAGCACATTCATGGCGAGTTCGGGTTCGGAGCCGCTGCGCGTCGCCATCGTCGCTCTGCCCGATGCGGTCATATCGACGCTCGCGGGGCTCTACGATGTATTGAACGGCGCCGCGATGCTGGGGATTGCCAACGCCCGCGACAGGCCGATCAACGTGCGGATCGTTGGCGAGAGTCCCGGCCCCCTGAGGCTGGCCAGCGGACTCCCGGTCGATGTCGAGGTGGGGGTGGACGAGATCGCGGAGTGCGAGATCGTGATCGTGCCGTCGATCCTGCTGTCGTCGTCCGGATGGGAAGTCGGGCGTTACCCGAAGCTGACCGCGTGGGTGATGCGGATGCACGCACAGGGTGCCCGGATCTGCTCCGCCTGTTCGGGCGTGTTCCTGCTGGCCGAGACCGGACTGTTCGACGGGCGCGACGCCACCGTGCACTTTGGATACGCCAAGGCCTTCTCGGCTCTGTTCCCGGACGTGGTCATCCACCCCGAGCGCGTGCTTGTCATCGCCGGACACCACGACGAGCTTGTGAGTTCGGGGGCATCGAACACCTGGCACGACCTTGTGCTCTACCTGATCGCCCATCATGTCGGCGCGACCGTCGCGCAGGACGTGGCGCGGAACTTTGCCTTGCAGTGGCATCAGGACGGGCTGACGCCCTACATGGTGTTCGAGGGCCGGACCGATCACGGCGATGCCGAGATCAGTGGCGCCCAGCGCTGGCTGCGGAGCAACTTCTCGGTCGGCAGTCCGGTGGAGGAAATGATCCGCCAGTCGCGGCTTGCCGAACGCACGTTCAAGCGCCGCTTTGTCGCCGCCACGGGGATGACGCCAATCGCCTATGTCCAGCGCCTGAGGATCGAGGACGCCAAGCGCCGGCTCGAGCGCACCGAGGCCTCTGTCGAGGACATCAGCTGGCAGGTCGGTTACGAAGATCCCGCCTTCTTCCGACGCCTCTTCAAGCGGACGACGAACATGGCCCCGGGCGCCTACCGGCGCAAGTTCCAGATCCCGGAATTTGCACGGGCGACGCCGCCGTCCGAACCGCTCCCCCAGAACGGCAATTCCCGGCACGTCGGGCGCTGAGCGGAATGCGCCAGGCGTTCAGGCTGCGGGACGATGCCAGTGGCGGCTGGATCGCAGTCGCCTGGTCCCAACCGTGTCACTGGACCCTGGCGAGCCTTCCCAGCATGAGCAGCGTCGTCGTCGTCGCGCCAACCGCCAGCCCGATCCAGATCCCCGTGATCCCAAGGTCGCGCACCTCGCAGAGGTACACGCCTGCAGGGGCGCCTACGGCCCAGTAGCCGACGAGCGTGTAGATCATCGGCATGCGGGTGTCCCTGCGGCCACGCAAGAGGCCTCCGGCCACGGCGCCGGGGTTTGCAACGAACTCCATCACGCCGAGCAGCAAGAGCAGTCCGGCCGCTGTCCCCGCCGCGACGAGGCCCGCCGGGGTCGGATGGAAGAACGTCGTGGCCAGCGGTGTCGAGACCGCGGAAAGCCCGAGTGAGATACCGATTCCGGCCAGGAGCGAGAGGCCCATCGCGCCGAGCGCGACGGAACGGCGGAACGAAGGATCACCGTCCGCGACGGATCGAGCCATGCGCACCATGGCGGCCTGTGCCAGGGCCGCCGGAACGGCATAGACGATCCCCGCCACGCGCAGCGTCAGGGTATGGGCCGCCACATCGGCGGCGCCGAGCGTCGCGGCGTAGAGCGTGGCGCCAAGGAAGATGCCAAGTTCGGTGACCGTCGCCACACCGATCGGCAGGCCGACGAGCAGGACCGCCCGCAGGTCGCGCCAGCCGATCGCTCCCACGGGTCGAGGCAGGGACGACAGCGACGCCGTCCGGCGCATGACGAGGACGAGGACGCCGAGGCTCGCCAGTGCCACGAACAGCGACGACAGACCTGCGCCGGTCGGTCCGAACGCGGGGATGGGGCCAAGCCCGTGCATGAAGATCTGGTTGCCGAGCGCGTTGAGCGGCAGCATGGCGGCGGTGACCTTGAGAAACACCCTCGGCCGCTCGGCCGATGTGAGGAGGGTGCGATAGAGGATGACGCCGAGCATCGGGACCAGCGTCACCGCCATGGCCCGCGTGTAGCCGCGGCCTTCGGCCAGCAGATCGGGGTCGAGACCCAGCCGGTCAAGCCAGTCGGGCGCCGTCCACACGACGGGAACCAGAACGGCCGCGAACAGGAGCACGATGGCCTGTCCCGTCCGCTCCAGCCGTGCCCGCGCCGCCGGATCGGACCTGACCACGGCGGCGGTGTAGAAGGGCGACAACCCGCCAAGGGTGCCGGCGGCGAGGTAGAAGAGGATCGAGTAGAAGTCGCTGCCGACGGCGACGGCGGCCAGCGCCTCGGCCCCGAAGGCGGACGAGACCATGAACGTGTCAGTCACGCTCATCCCCATGTTCACCAGTGCGATCAGCATGATCGGCACCGCGAGCCGCAGCAGCGCACGGCCTTCGTCGAGGATCGGAGGGAACTGGTAGCCGGCAAGCCGGCCTTCGGCCGCACCTGCCGCGTTTGAGTTGGTCGTCATATCCTGTATCCTGCACTGCTCGAGCTGGACCCCGGACCGCCACGAAGACGGCGTGGCTCAAGTCTGGCCAACCCCGGCACACAGCGCATCGGAGAACCTGCGACGCGGGGGCATCGTTGATCTCACAAAATGCTTGTGACCACACAGGGGAGATGCACCCTGCCGCTCTGATCGCGGTTCAGCCCGATGTCCTTGAGAATGTGGTCGTCGAGCGAGCCGAGGGCGATGTCCGTTCGGCGGCGAAGACGCCAATGGTGAAGGACAGTCGGCAGGCGCCTGCCGAAGCCGGCGACCAGCCCGGTCACAAGGGTTGTCGATCGCGTCAAGGTCATGATGGTCACTGGAGATCTCCGGACGATGTACGATCTCACGGACCGCGACGCCGGAATGGCACATGGCGTCGACGTGAGACGAGGTTCGGACCGGACAGAAACAGGCCAAAGGTGCCATCGGGGCAGACGCAGGATGTCTTGGAGCCCATGGCCGTGACGGCTTCAGCGAGCGGTGCGGGTCCGAATTCCTGCGCAGGGAGGACTGGCAGGCCCAACCGGGTCGGGTAGCGGACCGACAGCATGACGGGACCCCAGCACATGCGCAGGAGAGGCCGATCAGGAACGTCAACGCGGGGACCGACGCCGGCCCGGAGACATCCAGAGCCACGTCGGGCGGGACGACTCCTGCGCCGAGCCGGAGGCGGCGCAATGGAGGGAGATCGCGGGGCAGGGCAACCATAAGCGGGGCAACAGCATTGGTGTCGGCAGACAAGTCGTGACCGCGGACGACAGCAGCCGCTCCTGATCGCTTCCGAGGAGCGAGGAGAGTATCCGATGCGCAAGGGCCGGAACCCCGGAAGAGCCACCGACCAGCTCCGGCGGTTGGGCTTTCTCGTGGTTCTTCTGCTCGGGTCCATGGGACTTGCGGCGCAGCAGCTTGCCCCTCAGGCCGCGCCGGCGATGGTCCTGACGGTCGAAGGGCCGGTCTCCCCCGCGATGTCCGACTACATCCGCCGCAGCCTCGATGATGCGGCCGACCGGGCGGCGCCCCTCGTCGTCCTGCGCATGGACACCCCCGGCGGCCTCGACAGCTCCATGCGCGAGATCATCACCGCCATCCTCGCCTCGCCGGTGCCGGTCGCCACCTGGGTCGCCCCCTCCGGCGCCCGTGCGGCCAGCGCCGGCACCTACATCCTCTACGCCAGCCACGTCGCCGCCATGGCGCCCGCCACCCATCTTGGCGCCGCCACGCCCGTCGCGATCGGCGGGGGCGGGGGCGACGACCGCCGCAACCCCTTCGACGCCCCCGGCGGGGAGGAGGCCGAACCCGGACCGGGGGAGGGCGACGCGCCCGTTCCGCGCCAGCCCGGCACCGCGACGGAGCGCAAGGCGATCAACGACGCGGTCTCCTACATCCGGGGATTGGCCGAACTCCGCGGCCGGAACGCCGACTGGGCCGAGGAGGCCGTGCGCGGCGCGGCGACCCTCACCTCCCGCCAGGCCGTCGAGCGCGACGTCGTCGACTTCCTCGCCCGCGACCTCGACGAACTCCTGGCCCGCGCCGACGGCCGCACGGTCAGCCTGCCCACGGGCGAGATCGCCCTCGCCACCTCCGGCCTCCCGGTCGAGGCCTCCGACCCCGACTGGCGCACCCGCATCCTCGCGGTGATCACCAACCCAAACGTCGCGCTGATCCTCATGCTCGTGGGCGTCTACGGGCTGATCTTCGAATTCCTGAACCCCGGCGTGCTGATCCCCGGCACGATCGGCGGCATCAGCCTGATCCTCGGGCTCTATTCGCTGGCGCTCCTGCCGCTGAACTATGCCGGGGCCGCGCTCATCCTCCTCGGCCTCGCCCTGATCGTGGCCGAGGCCTTCGCGCCCTCCTTCGGCATCCTCGGGATCGGCGGCACCGTTGCGCTCGTCCTCGGCGCGGTGATCCTCGTCGACACCGACATCCCCGGCATCGCGATCTCGATCCCGCTTGTCGCGGGCGTGGCCGTCTCGGGCGTGATCGCGACCTTCCTCTTCGCCTGGGCGGCCCGGCGGTCGTTCCGCGCACGGGTGGTCAGCGGCGCCGAGGAGATGATCGGCGCCCCCGCCAGAGTGATCGACTGGGACGGGGGCAGGGGCCATGTCTGGGTGCATGGCGAACGCTGGAGCGCGGCGGGAGCCTCGAGCCTCGCTCCCGGCGACGAAGTTCGCGTCACCGCCCTCGACGGGCTGGTGCTGAAGGTGGATCGGGCGGGCTGATCCGCCCCGGCGGCCCCCAGGGCCGGAAGGAGAAAGACATGGAGTTCCTGCTCGACATCGGCTTCATCGGCATCGTCGCGCTCTTCCTGATCGCCCTGATCGCCGCGACCATCCGGATCCTGCGCGAATACGAGCGCGCGGTGATCTTCACTCTTGGCCGCTTCACCGGCGTGAAGGGGCCGGGTCTGATCCTCGTGATCCCCGGGATCCAGCAGGCGGTGCGCGTGGACATGCGCGTCAAGGTGCTCGACGTGCCGAGCCAGGACGTCATCAGCCGCGACAACGTCTCGGTCCGGGTCAACGCGGTGATCTACTTCCGCGTCATCGACGCCGAACGCGCCACGATCCAGGTGGAGAACTTCATGGTCGCCACTTCGGAACTCGCGCAGACCACGCTGCGGTCGGTCCTCGGAAAGCACGACCTCGACGAGATGCTGTCCGAACGCGACGCGCTCAACAACGACATCCAGGCGCTGCTCGACGCGCAGACCGACGCCTGGGGGATCAAGGTCGCCAACGTCGAGATCAAGCATGTCGACATCAACGAGCTGATGATCCGCGCCATCGCCCGCCAGGCCGAGGCCGAACGCGAACGCCGCGCCAAGGTCATCAATGCCGAGGGCGAGCAGCAGGCGGCGGCCAAGCTCCTGGAGGCGGCGGACATCATGGCGCGGAACCCCGGGGCGATGCAGCTGCGCTACCTCGGTTCGCTGAACGTCATCGCGGGAGAGAAGAACTCCACCATCATCTTTCCCTTCCCGATGGAGATCGCGAGCCTCGTGCCAGGGGTGCCCAAGGTCAAGGCGGGCCCGGACTAGGGGACGACGACCCCGTCCGCTTCCCCCAAGGCGAAGACATGGCCCGTCATGGGCCTTGACCGTCGTCCGCCCGAGGTCCGGACCGGTCTTCGGGCCTGCTGCCGTCCACGACCATGAGAGCGCCCTCACCGCCGTCAGGATCGGTCCGTGGAAGTTCCACGTCTCGACCAAGGAGAACGACTACGCGAACCTCACCTCGCACTGCGCCGCTCGTGTTCAACGTCCGGGCGGACCCGTACGAGAGCTACGACAGCACGGACAGCTACGGTTCTCCTCCAGAAGGTGTCCTGGCTGGCCTCAAGCCGCGCTCGTCTCCCGCGACTCCTCCGTCAACGCCTTCACCACTCGTTCGGCCGGGAACTCCAGCGTGCAGACCAGCCCCCGGTCCGAGCGATCCCATCGCATCGACCCGCCGAGCTGGTCAACGGACCCACGAAGGATGGCAAGGCCGGAGCCCTCCGATCCGTCGGTCGTCTCGGGGACATCGTCCCAGGTCTCCACCCATCTAAGAGCCCACCGGTCCGATGCCGGATCGTCCCAGGCAACCTTCACGCGACCACCGGCGCGGGCCAGGCCGCCGTGTCGGTTCGCATTGCTCGCGAGCTCGTGCAGGGCCATCGTCAGCGGCTGGACCGCGGAAGGCCTGACCTTGACCGTCGAGCCGTCGATCTCGATCCGCCCGGACTTCTCGAACTGGCCGAGTTCCTCCAGAAGCAACTCCCTGAGTCCCGCTCCCTCCCAGCGATCGCTCGACATGAGGTCATGAGCCCGTGCGAGCGCCTGGATCCTGCCCTCGATGTCCTTCACGGCACTGCGCGCAGCCGGGTCGCGCACCAGGCGGACGATGGCCTGGACGATCGCGAGGACGTTCTTCGCCCTGTGATCGACCTCCCGGGCAAGAACGAACTGGCGCTCTTCCGACTGCCGCCGCTCCGTGACGTCATGGATCGTCGCAATGAGCCGCGCGGGCTCTTCGGCTCCCGACTGCGTGACCGGGGCGCTGCTGAGTTCGACCCAGCGATGGCCGCCGTCCGGCCTGACCAGAAGCATGGCATCGGCGAGGCCTGGAAGGTGGGCGGGCCCCTGCGTGTCACCGTCGCCGAAGAGGTCGTCGAGCCTCATGCCGACCAGCGCATCCGGCGGGCGACCGGCTATCTGACCGAGGCAGGTGTTGGCCTTCAGGATGCGATTGCTTCCGGCGTCCACGAGGGCATTTCCGGTCGTCGCGTTCTCGAACGCCGCCCGGAGTTCCGCTTCGCTCCCTTGGAGTTCGGACCGCCGTCTCGCCTCCGAGACGGCGAGAAATCCCAGAGCGAGCGACGCGGGGATGCCGACGACGAGGAGCCGCGCCAGTGTCTCGAACCACGGCGCCATGATCGCCCGGTTGGGACGAGACACCGTGACATACACCGGCAGGTCCCCCACCCGGCGGAAAGCGATCAGCAGGCCGCGCCCGAGCGGAAGCCCCTCCCGAAGTCCGATGCTCTGGCCTTCGTACATCCCTCGGTCCTCGCCCGCGATCATCGCCGGGCGAAGTGGGCTCGCATCTGGAACCCGCGGGGCATCGACCCAGTTCGAGCCGGTCGATGACAGGATCGCCCCGTCGGACCGGATGATCGACAGGACGTCCGCGGCTTCGTGGGTGGTATAGGCAAGGCCCCTGGCGACTGCGAACGGATCGAGGGACACGTTGATGAGGCCTTCGTAGCCTTCCTCGATGTCCGGCGCGTCCCTTGGGACGCTGACGCTGAAGAACGGACGCCCTGCAACGCGTCCGAACGACAACGGCCCGACATGCGGCGCGGACTCAGGATCGGCGCGCAGCGCCAGAACCCATTCCCGATCCGCGACCGAGATCTCCGGCACGGGGTAGACCGTCGACATCAGGATGAGGTCGCCGTTCCCGTCCGAGACGGTGATCGTGTTCGCAAGGGGGAGTTCGGGCATGATGCCGGCGAGAAGCCCGTGATAGTGCCGCTCGTCGGCCTGGATCTCCTGGTCCGTCGCTTCGGCCAGGAGGCTGTTGGTCAGCCTGCCCGCAAGCGTCGCCGAACCGAAGACTCTCTTCGAGTATTCGGCGGCGCTGTCGGCCGTCCGCGAGAGTTCGCCCTCGGCGCGGGTCCAGGTCTCGGCCCAGCTGAGCCACGCCCCGACCATCACGAGGAGGATCGGCAACGCGAAGGCCGAGGATATGCGGACGGGATCGTTCACCACCGTAAGCACGCCTTTGGCTGGTTCCGAGCGGTCTGCGGCGCCACCGTGCGCGAGTGACAACGGGTCACGCGGACTGACGGCGATGCTGCATCGGATCTCGGGAAAAGGTCGCATGATCCCGGGCCGACATACAAGCCGCTTCTCCGCCGGGAAGAAGCGAAGATCGTTGCGTCGACGCGCTTCTGAGGGACCAGACGCGCCACCATGACCACATCGGTGTTCTGGAAGAGCTCGAATGAGGGTGATGTGTTCTGGAAATTGGTCGAGCGGCAAGGCACCTGAAGAGATTGAAGAGCAGGAAACGAACGTGAGTATGCATTGGTCACGTCGCGGCCAGACGACGGATGGCGAAACAATGCGTAGGGCATGGGTTCATCTCGCCGCGCCCCGGGGGGCGCGGCGATCCTGCCGTCAGACCCGCGACACGAACCAGACGTTCAGGGGATCGTGCGGCAGGACATGGCGTTCGACCGAGGCGAAGCCCGCGTCGCGCAGGACCTGCTCCGCCGTCTCCCAGCCCCACATGGTGCCGAGCCCGAGCCCTCCCTGGCCCAGCGACACGGGCGTGCAGTGCAGGCAGGACACCGAATAGAGCAGCGAGGCCATCGGGAAGTCGAGGTTGTTCTCGAGCCGGGCCGACCCGCCGATGTCCTGCATCAGGTAGACGCCGCCGGGCTTCAGAGATCCCTTCAGCCCCCGCACCAGCGCCGCGGGGTCCTTCTGGTCGTGGACGGCGTCGAAGGAGGTGATCAGGTCGAAGCGGCCGGGCTCGCGGTAGCCCGTGAGGTCGCGGGCCTCAAAGGTCACGTTCCCGAGGCCGGCGTTCCGCGCCGCGAGGCGCGCGTAGTCGATCGCGTCCGCGCAGAGGTCCATGCCGACGAACCGGCTCCGCGGGAAGGTGCGGGCCAGTTCGACCAGCGCGAGCCCGCGCCCGCAGCCCGCGTCGAGCACGTCGATGCCGGCGCGCAGACGATCCTCGAGGCCCGGCGCAAGCGGCAGGATGTGGTCCGTCAGCGCCGCGACGACGGACATCTCGCTGTCCTCCGCCATGATCCGGTGGAAGCAGGGATAGTCGCCGTAGCCGGTGCCTTCGCCTGTCTCGAAGAGCGTCAGGGCCCGGTCCTGCATCTGGCCCAGAAGCGCGACGTGCTGGGCGAAGACGGCGATGTTTCCGAAGGGCGCGCCCCGGACAAGGCAGGCGGCGTGCTCCGCCGGGAGGTGGTAGCGGGAGGTCCCGGCGTCGTACCGCAGGATGCCGCCCGTCACCATGACGGCGAGCCATTCGCGGACGTAGCGCTCGGCAAGCCCGGCCTCGGCAGCGATGTCGGCGCTCGTCGACGGGGCGCGGCCCGCGAGCGTCTCGAACAGGCCGAGACGGTGGCCGATCGACATCATCACGGCGATGGCGCCGTGGTCGATGATCGTGGACACGCGCCCGGCGAAGGCTTCGGCGGCGGCGGGATCGGGGATCGTGGGCAGTTCGGTCATGGGGTGTCTCCGGTTGCGATGGCGCTGCCTACGCCCCGCGTGCGGATCGCATAAGTGCGGGACTCGACAGGAAGCGGCTGAATCCGCCACCATGGGGGCATGACCGATCCGTCGCCGGACAGACCTCCGAAGGTGTCGATCCTCGTTCTGCCGCAGAGCACGCCCGGCGCTCTCTACGCGCTCTACGAGATCTTCGCCTCGGTGGGTCGGACCTGGGAGGAACTGACGGGCGAGCCCTCCGACGTCCGCACGCTCGAGCCGCGTCTCGTCGCCCGCAGTCTCGACCCGATCCAGAGCGCGCTCGGCTTCGCGATCACGCCGAACGGCGTCCTGGACGACGCCGACGTCGTCATCGTCACCGACATCGCCGTTCCCGATCCCGCCGCCATGCCGGGGCTCTGGGAGCCTGAACTCGCCTGGCTGCGCGAGCGCCACGACGCCGGGGCGATCCTCTGCTCGGTGTGCACGGGGACCATCGTGCTTGCCGAGGCTGGCCTTCTGGATGGGATCGAGGCGACGACCCACTGGTGCACGGTGGACTTCATGCGGACCCGCTACCCGGCCGCCCGGCTGGCCCCGCAGAAGATCCTCGTCGCCGACGGAGCGGGCGACCAGATCGTGACGGGGGGTGGGGCGACGGCCTGGGAGGACATGGCGCTCTACCTCGTGGCGCGGCTGGCCAGCCCCGCCGAGGCGATCCGGATCGCGAAGATCTTCCTGCTGGGCGATCATTCCGAGGGGCAGCTGCCCTTCGCGGGGGCGAAGAAGCCGCGCCGGCATGACGACGGGGTGGTGGCGGAGATCCAGACATGGATCGCCGACAATTACCACCTGTCCAACCCGGTCGCGCGGATGGTGGAACGGTCGGGCCTCAGCGAGCGGACCTTCATCCGCAGGTTCCGCACGGCGACGGGGTATTCGCCGATGGAATACGTGCAGACCCTGAGGATCGAGGAAGCCAAGCACCTTCTCGAGACGACGCGGACGCCGGTGGAGATGGTCGCGGTCGAGGCGGGCTACGAGGACCCGAACTTCTTCCGCCGCCTCTTCAAGCGGCGCGTGGGCATCACGCCGGCCCGCTACCGGCAGCGCTTCGCGCCGATCCTGAGGCGGTAGCGCCCGACCCGCTCATGGACGCCCGGCATGCCGGGAACCTCCGCCGCCCGCCCGGCTTGATGTCGGACCCCTGCGCTCTGCGCTGACCGAGGGAGGCGTGATGAGGGATGACGTCAATCCGGAGGTGCTGGGCCGGATCAAGGGCTATGCCGAGCAGATCTTCGATTTCCTGAGCGAACTCGAGGACGAGGGCGGCGATATCGGGGAAATCTCGGCGGGGCTCCTGATCGTGGCCGACAGGATCTGCGAGGATTACGACGGCGTGACGCACTGAGGCCGGTCAGGGCCGCTCCCGGACGGTCTGCGTGCCCAGCCAGTCGTGCAGGTCGGCGTCCGCCTTCTCCATCGTGCCGTAGTTCAGGAGCTTGCGCAGGATCGCGGTGGCGACCGCGCGGCCGCGCAGGTTGTAGGAGCCTTCCGTGCCCGGCGGCGCGTGAACGCCGAGCTTCTCGTAGATCGACTGGAGCCGGTTCTGGACCGACCGCTGCGACAACCCCCGCCGCGTGGCGATGGCGCGGTCCGTGAGGCCGAGCGCGATGTCCACGAGCACCTCGTACTCCGACTCCGTCAGCCCGACAGACGAAGCCACCGCCTTCTGCTGGGTGCCGCGCACCTCTCCGTCGATGACGCACTGGCTTTCGACGAAGATGCCGCGCAGCGCGAGGCGGAGGCGTTCGTCGGACGCCGACTTGAGGACATAGCCGTAGGCGGCGCCCGGCGGGACGATGCGGCTGACGCCGCGGACATAGGCCTCGTCCGAGTAGTTGGACCAGAAGAGGATGCGCGTCCGCGGCCGTTCCCGCCAGATGGTCCGCGCGGCCTCGATCCCGTTGCGGGGGTGCATCTGGAGGTCCATGACCACATGCGCGTCCGGCATCTCCCGCGCCCGCGCCTCGCCGTCGAGGCCGTTCGTCGCCTCGACCACGGACGAGCATTCCGGCAGCGCCTCGCGGACCGCCTCGTTCAGGTACGCGCGGTGGAGCGTGTCGTCCTCGACGATGAGCACCCTCATGTGACCTCCTGCGTCTCCTCGGCGGGGGTGAGCGCCACGCGCACCAGCGTGCCGGCCCCGTCCGGCCCTGCGCCGAGGCTGAAGCGGGCGCCCACCAGCCGGGCGCGCGTGCGCATGTTGTCGATGCCCGCGCCGCCGCGCCGCCGTGCGCCGTCGACGCCCTTGCCGTCGTCGGTCACGCTGACCGCGATCTGGCGGCGCGTGGCCGACAGGCGGACCACGATCCGCTGCGCCCCCGCATGGCCCACGGCGTTGTTCACCGCCTCCTGCACGATGCGCAGCAGCGTCACGGCGGTGGCGCCGGGCAGGCGGTCGATGGCACCGGCCGACTGGTCGTCGAGCGACCCCGCGATGGCCTGCCCGCTGTCGCGGATCGCGCGTTCGAGATGGTTCTCCACCGCCTCGGCGAAGCCGAAGAGCTGGAGCACGCTGGGCTTGGCCTCTTCGATGATCTGGCGCAGCGCGGCCATGCTGGTGTGGAGGCCAGCGGCGATGGAGGCGATCTCTCCCGCCTCCGCGCTCCCGTGCTGCGCGAGGCGCTCGAGCCGGCGCGAAAGGCGGGTGAGGTCCGCGAGCGTCTGGTCGTGAAGGTCCATGCCGATCCGCTGGCGTTCGGCCTCGAGCGCCTCGGTCAAGCGCAGCGCGCCCTGCCGCAGCCCTTCCTCCCGCGCCCGCGCCTCGGCCTCCACGATGGCTGACTGGCGCGCCCGTTCGGCAGCCCGGATCGCGTAGAAGTACGGCGACAGGAGTTCTGCCAGGTAGCGGACGTTGCGCGCGTCGGCGCGCCCGTAGGCGCCGGGTTCGTGGCGCGAGACGGACAGCGCCCCGATGACCTCGCCGTGGACGATCAGCGGCGCATGGATGCGCGCCCGCAGGGCGTGCTCGTGGATCGGACGGGTGAATGCGCCGGGGAAGTGGAAGCGGGGGTCGGCCGTCGCGTCCTCGGTCAGGATGTGGTCGACCTCGCCCACGAGGAGCGACCGGATCGGGCTCTGCGCCACGGGCGCGTGGGCGGCGGTGCCCCAGGCGGTGTCGATCCCGGCCTCGTAGGCGGTGTGGACCTTGCCGTCGTGCCGGACGATGCAGACGTCGAGATGGTCGTAGGGGATGATCTCGGCCACCTCGGCCGCGACGGCGCGGATGGCCGACAGGAAGTCGAGCTGCCCCGCGATCGCGCGGGAGATGCGGAAGAACTGGTTGAGCCGCGGATTGGACCGCTGCGTGTCCATCGAGATCTCCTCTCTCGCGGCATGATGGCGGGGAAGCGCCACCGACGGAAGGGGCGAGTCCGCAGGCAGCTTGCGGGATCCCGCAAAGCCGCTGCGGGTTCGCCCCTATGCAGGTCGCGCCCGCCGGGGCAAGCTTGGCGCGCGGGAGGAGGAACCCGCGTCACGACCGGCCCGGCCCCGCACAACGGCCGAGGGCGGGCGGTTCGAGGGGAGGACACCATGAACAAGACGATTCTGATGACGACCGCGCTTGCGCTCTGCGCCGCGGCGGGAACGGCGACCGTCGCCGACACGTCGGGCAAGCGCATCGCGCTGTCGAACAACTATGCCGGCAACTCCTGGCGGCAGGCGATGCTGACCAGCTGGGAGACGGTGACGGGACCGGCCGTGCAGGAGGGCATCGTCGCCGCCGCGGACGCCTTCACGACCGCCGAGAACTCGGCGACCGAACAAGCCGCGCAGATCCAGAACATGATCCTTCAGGGCTACGACGCGATCGTGCTGAACGCGGCCTCGCCGACGGCGCTGAACGGCGCGGTGAAGGAAGCCTGCGATGCCGGGATCGTCGTCGTCAGCTTCGACGGCATCGTGACGGAGCCTTGCGCCTGGCGGATCGCCGTGGACTTCAAGGAAATGGGGCGGGTTCAGGTCGAATACCTCGCCGGCCGGCTGCCCGAAGGCGGCAACCTGCTGGAGATCCGCGGCCTCGCGGGCGTCTTCGTCGATGACGAGATCAGCGCGGGCATCCATGCGGGCGTGGAGCAGTTCCCGCAGTTCTCCATCGTGGGCTCCGTCCATGGCGACTGGGCGCAGGACGTGGCGCAGCGGGCCGTCGCGGGCATCCTGCCCTCGCTCCCCGAGATCGTGGGCGTGGTGACGCAAGGCGGCGACGGCTACGGCGCGGCGCAGGCCATCGCGGCCGCGGGGCGCGACACGCCGATCATCGTGATGGGCAACCGGCAGGACGAGCTTGTCTGGTGGAAGGAGCAGAAGGACGCGAACGGCTACGAGACGATGTCGGTCTCCATCGCGCCGGGCGTCTCGACGCTGGCCTTCTGGGTGGCGCAGCAGATCCTCGACGGGCGCGAGGTGCCCAAGGACCTGATCGTGCCGTTCCTGACGATCACGCAGGACAGCCTCGAGGCCGATCTCGCCAACACGCCCGCGGGCGGGGTGGCGAACGTCGAATACTCTCTCGACGACGCGGTCGGCGTGATCGAGGGAGGAAGCTGAGCCAGCTCCTGCACGGGCGGACCCGGCGCGGGCCGGGTCCGATCCAGCAGAGCCAGCAGACGTGATGGCCTCCGCCGTTCCCCTTCTCTCGGTGACCGACGCCAACCACAGCTTCGGCGAGGTGCGCGCGCTGTCGGGCGTCAGCCTGACGATCGCGCCGGGCGAATGCGTGGGGCTGGTGGGCCATAACGGGGCGGGCAAGTCCACGCTCGTCAACATCCTCAACGGCGGCCTGGTGCCGAAGGGCGGCACGATCGCCGCCGACGGGGCGCCCGCGCGCTGGGACGTGGCCGCGGCGCGGGCGTTCGGGCTGCGCTGCGTGTTCCAGGAGCTGTCGCTCTGCCAGAACCTGACGGTGGCCGAAAACGCGCGCATCCTGCACCGGGCGGACTTCGGCCTCAGGTGGCGCGCTCCGGCTCGCCGTCTGGCGCAGGCGGCACTCGACCGCGTCTTTCCCGGCCACGGAATCGACCCCCGTGCCGAGGTCGGCAGCCTGCCCATCGCGCGGCGGCAGATGGTCGAGATCGCGCTCGCCTTCGCCGAGACGGCCTCGCCCCCGCGCCTCGTGATCCTCGACGAGCCGACTTCGTCGCTCGATGCAGGGCTCGCGGGCCAGCTTCTCGCGCATGTGGAACGCTTCGTGGCGGCCGGAGGGGCGGTGATCCTGATCTCGCACATCCTGCCCGAGGTGCTCGACCACGCGACACGGATCGTCGTGATGAAGGACGGCAAGGTCGTGGTCGACCGTCCGGGCCGAGAGTTCACGCAGGAGGGGCTGGTGGCCGCCATGGGCTCCGCCGCCACCGCCGCCGCGCGGCGCGAGACGCGCGCGGAGGCCACGGGCGCGCCCGTCGTCTCCATCGCGCCCCCGCGCGGGTTGCCGATCCGGGCAGGGCGGGGGGAGATCGTGGGCCTCACCGGGCTCGCGGGACACGGCCAGACGGAACTCCTGCGGAAGCTCCACGCCCGCATGTCCTCGGGCTGGCATGCGCCCGCCGCGCCGGAGGTGGCCTTCGTGGCGGGCGACCGGCAGCTGGACGGGGTGTTCCCGCTCTGGTCGATCCGGCGGAACCTGACGCTGTCGTCGCTCCGCGCGCTCACCCGTCGCGGGCTCGTCGACCGCGCGGCCGAGGCGCAGGTGGCCGAGGACTGGAAGAAGCGCATCGGCATCCGCTCGCCCGACCTCGGGCTCGGCATCCTGTCGCTGTCGGGGGGAAACCAGCAGAAGGTGCTCTTCGCACGCGCGCTTCTGGCCGCGGCGCCGGTCGTGCTGATGGACGACCCCATGCGCGGCGTCGACGTGGGCACCAAGCGCGAGGTCTACGGGATCGTCCGGGCCGAGGCCGAGGCGGGTCGCACCTTCGTGTGGTATTCGACAGAGATCGAGGAGATGGAACTCTGCGATCGCGCCTACGTCTTCCGCGAAGGTGCGGCGGTCGCGGAGCTGAAGGGCCACGAGATCACCGAGGAGGCGATCCTCGCGGCCTCGTTTGCCGGCGCGAAGGCGGGGGCGGCATGAGGCTCACGCCCGACACGATCCGGCTCGCCGTCCCCTTCCTCGCGCTGGCGGCGCTTCTGGGCGCGGTCTTCTGGCTCCAGCCGCGGACGATGAGCTACACGGGGCTGAACCTGCTGTTCAACCTTGCCGTGCCCATCGCGCTGGCCACGCTGGCGCAGATGTTCATCATCGCGGTCAACGACCTCGACCTGTCGATGGGCGCCTTCGTGAGCTTCGTGGCCTGCGTGACGGCGACGTTCCTCAACGACACGCCGCTTGTCGGATTCGCCATCCTTGCGGCATCCATCGCCGTCTATGCGGCGCTGGGGGTGGTGATCCACCTCCGTCAGCTGCCCGCCATCGTCGTGACGCTGGGGATGAGCTTCGTGTGGATGGGCCTCGCCGTGATGATCCTGCCCGCGCCGGGCGGCGCGGCGCCCGGCTGGATCCGGGCGATCATGACGGTCCGTCCGCCGCTTCTTCCCATGGCGATCGTCGCCAGCGTGCTGATCGCGGTCGCCGCGCACCTGATCGTGGCGCGGTCGTCTCTGGGCGTGCTGATCCGGGGCGTGGGCGGCAACGAACGCTCGGTCGCCCGGGCGGGGTGGAGCGTGGTGCGCGCCCGCGCCGCCGCCTATGCGCTCGCGGGGTTCTTCGCCGTGCTGGCGGGCATGGCGCTCGTCGGGCTCACGACCTCGGCCGACGCCAACATCGCGCTGCGCTACACGCTTCTCTCCATCGCGGGCGCGATCCTCGGCGGGGCCGAGTTCACGGGCGGGCGCGTGTCGGCCGTGGGCGCGGTGGTGGGTGCGCTGACACTGACGCTCGCGGCGTCCTTCCTGTCGTTCCTGCGGCTCTCGCCCGACTGGCAGATCGGCGCGCAGGGGGCGATCCTGATCCTCGTTCTCGCGCTGCGCCTCGGCCTCGACGCGATGGAGCGGCGGAGGGCCTCACGATGACGCTCTTCCGCAAGCCCTGGCTCTGGGCGTGGATCGCCGCCGTGGGCGTCTTCGCCGTCACCATCGCGGCGACGGCAGGGGCGAGTGCGGGCGGCCTCGCGCAGGCGGCCTTCACCTTCGCGGCCTTCAGCGTGATCGTGGGGCTCGGGCAGATGTTCGTCATCACGCTCGGGCCGGGCAACGTGGACCTGTCGATCCCGGCCACCATGACGCTGGCGGGGACCGTCTCGCTCAAGCTCATGGACGGGGCCGAGGGGATGGTGCTGCCGGGCATCGTCACGGCGATCGGGATCGGCGCGGGGGTGGGGGCCGCCAACTACGCGCTGATCAAGGCCCTGCGCATTCCGCCGATCATCGCGACGCTCGCGCTGTCCTTCATCGTGCAGTCGGCGGCGATCTGGACGAACCGGGGGCTGAGGATCAAGCCGCCGCCCTCGCTCGCGGAGTTTTCCACGGGGAACGTCGCGGGCATCCCGAACGTGGCCCTCGTCGCGGGCGTGCTGACGGTTCTTGCCTGGGTGCTGCTGGAACGGTCCGCCTTCGGGCGCCGCATCACCGCCATCGGCCAGAGCCTGCCGGCGGCCCGCCGCGCGGGCGTGCCCGTCGACGGCGTCCGGCTCGCCACCTACGTCCTCTGCGCCTCGCTCGCCGGGCTCTGCGGGTTCCTCCTGTCCTGCTTTTCGGGCGGGGCGGCGCTCAACATGGGGGCGGAGTACCTCCTCATCTCCATCGCGGTCGTGGTGATCGGGGGATCTTCGGTCGCAGGCGGCAACTCGAACGTGCCGGGCATCTGGGGGGCGGCGCTGTTCCTGTTCCTCGTCGTCTCCATGCTCAACACCTACGGCTTCGGCGCAGGCCCGAGGCTGATCCTGACCGGGCTCATCATCATCGCCGTCATCCTCGCCGCCAGCACGCGGGGACGAACGGCCGAGGGAGGCTGACATGACCCAACCCTTCTACGACCAGCGCGATCCTCGCTTCCTCGATTGCGTCGTGCCCTATGGCCCGATGGAGGAGATCGCCACCGGCTGCCGCTGGACGGAAGGCCCGGTCTGGTTCGCGGACCACGGTTGCCTCCTGTTCTCCGACATCCCGAACGAGCGCATCCTGCGCTGGACCCCCGGCGCGGGCGTGTCGACCTTCCGCCAGCCGTCGAACTTCGCGAACGGCCACACCCGCGACCGGCAGGGGCGGCTCGTCTCCTGCGAGCATGGGGGGCGGCGGGTGACGCGGACCGAACCGGACGGGCGGATCACGGTGCTGGCCGACAGCCACGGGGGCAGGCGGCTCAACTCGCCCAACGACGTGGTTGTGACCTCGGACGGGGCGGTCTGGTTCAGCGATCCGACCTACGGCATCCTGTCGGACTACGAAGGCTACAGGGCCGAGCCGGAACAGGACGCCCGCCACGTCTTCCGCATCGACCCCTCGGGCGCGATGGCGCCGGTGGTCAGCGACTTCGCGCAACCGAACGGGTTGTGCTTCTCGCCCGACGAGAGCCTGCTCTACATCGCCGACAGCGGCGCGAGCCACGACCCTGGCGTGCCGCCCATCATCCGGCGCTTCCGGGTAATGGACGGCGGCGGCCTGTCGGGCGGCGAGGTCTTCGCCACGCTCGACGCGGGCCTTCCCGACGGGATCCGCTGCGACATGAACGGCAACGTCTGGTCGAGCGCGGGGGACGGCGTCCATGTCTTCGCGCCGGACGGAACGCTGCTCGGCAAGATCCTCGTCCCGCAGCGGGTGTCGAACCTCACCTTCGGCGGGCCCCGGCGAAACCGGCTCTTCATCACCGCGACGACCTCGGTCTACCTCGTCTACGTCGCCGGGACCGGGGCGCAGGTACCGTAGAAGAGGGCGTGCGCATCCGCAGGGGCGCGGCCCAACTTCTGCCAAATTGATAGGTATATTTGCATGAAAATCCCTGACTCCGGGCGCAAGCCCCGGAGACGACGTTTTCTTGCGAGGTCACCCGTGCCGAAGTCCCATCCGACATCCCGCCGTTCGCTTCTTCGCGCCGCGTGGCGCCTGCGCCGGAGCGAGGACGGCTGGGTCACGCCGATGACGCTGGTCCTTCTCATCGCGTTCTTCGGCCTGGCCGGCTTCGCGATCGACGTGGCGAACGTGATGGCGCAGCGCACGCTCCTGCAGACGACGGCCGATTCGGCCGCCCATGGGGCGATCCTGTTCCGCCGCACCCAGCCGGAGGCGACGGCCAAGACCCGCGCTCTCGACATCGCCGCGGCCAACATGCCGCCGGCGGCCTTCGGCAACGTGGTCAACAGCGACACGATCGTCTTCGGCAACTGGAACGCGCAGACCCGCACCTTCACGCCGCAGCCGAACGCGACGCAGGCGGTGATGGTGACCGCGCAGCGCCGGCGCGAGAACGGCAATGCGGTGCCGGTCTTCCTCCTCCAGTTCGCGGGGCTCAATGCCTGGAACGTCTCGGCCGTATCGATCTTCGCGGGCGGCCCGAACCCCTGCTTCTTCAACGGCATCATCGCGAACGGCGTCGCCGACATGTCGTCCAACAGCATCTTCCGCCCGGGGTTCTGCGTCCACGGCAACAGTCACGTCCGGCTGCGCCAGAACAACACCTTCGAGCCTGGGTCCATCGTCTCGATGCCCGACCTCAGCCGGCTCGACATCCCGAACAGCGGGATGGAAGGCAACCCGGGCCTCGCCGAGGCGCTGCGCTCCGGCAGCGTGGACCTGAGTTCGCTGTCGAACCTGAACGCGCGGATCACGGCGATGCGCAACGGGGACGCCGACGCGCTGCCGGCCTACACGACCAACCGGGCATCGGTGAACGTGAACAACAACAACGTCACGTCGAGCACCTTCACGAGCGGGCGGAACTACAACGTCCAGTGCGGCGGCAACGGCAACGGGACGCTGACGCTGACGAACGCGATGAACCTGACGAACGTGGTGATCACCACGAATTGCTCGATCATGCTGGGCAACGGCGCGCGGATCGTCGATTCGATGATCGCGACGACCAATACCTCGGCGAGCTCGATCTCCGGCACATCGTCCTCGGGCGCGCAGGCTTCCGTCGGTCCCGACACCTGCCGCGCGGGTCCCGGCACGCAGTTCCTCACCATGGGCGGCATGCGCTTCCCCTCCAAGCTGATCGTGAACGGCGGCCAGTTCGCGGCGATGGGGACGATCACCTTCGCCGCGCAGGCGACGCTCGAAGGCTCGGGCGTGTCGGTCGTGTCCAATGGAAACGTGGACTGGACGTCGAACGCGGACATGAGCGTCGCCTACTGCGACCAGCAGTTCGAGAACCACCTGATCGAGCGGCGCATCCGGATGGTCGGCTGAGACCGGCCTATCCTCCCATCGCCGCCCGCACCCTTTCGAACGCGGAAGGGTCGAGCGCCCCGGGGGCCGAGAACGGGTGCGAGTAGGTCTGGATCAGCGCGAGCACGATGCCGTTGTAAAGCCCGAACGCGCCGAGAAGGGCGAGGTGCCGGCGCGTGGGCGCGAAGGCGAAGAAGCAGGCCGACATCAGGACGAGCCCCGAGATCGCCGCGAACCAGAACGGGATCGAGCGGACCGGCTGTGACCGCCCCTCGCGCGCGAAGCGGAGGTCGCCGAGCTGGCGGACGTTGTCGAGAATCGCCTGGCGAAGGGCGGCCTCGGCAGGGGTGTCGTGGGGCAGAGCGAGCGCGGCGTCGTAGATCCGGGCGATGGCGTCGACGGCCTCCGGATCGGGAGCCACGGTCCCCGTGCGGACCTCGGCCCACTCCCGGTCGAGCACAAGGCCGATATAGGTCCGCGCATCCGCCTCGATCGCCGCGGTGCCCGCCCCGCCGTGGCGGCGCGCGTCGAAGTAGATGTCGCTGATGGTCATCGCCTCCTCGGACAGTTCCGTCTCGAGGTTGCGGAAGACGAGCGCGAGCTGCGCGAAGACCAGCGCGATGATCAGGCCGTGCAGCGTGGCGATCCGGAACCCGACCGTCGCGGCAAGCTCCCCGGTCGCCGCGGGGACGTCGCGCCCGGCCACGGCGCGGGCCGCGAAGTACGACAGGTAGACGACGAGGAGGGTCGCGGCGACAGTGGCGGCCTCGGTCATATCAGAACCTCTGCCCGACGTAGATGTAGAGCAGTCGCTCGCCCTCGTCGTTCCAGCTCGCGTCGATGGAGAAGTCCACGGGGAACTTCCGGGACAGGCGGAGACGAGCGCCCACCCCGGCCGCGGCGTGGAGGTCATCGAGCGACAGGTCCGAGGTCTCCTCTCCCACCGATCCGGCCCCGGCGAAGACGACGCCGCCCAGCCGACCCGTGAAGACCTGGCGATACTCCACCTGCGCCGAGGCGAGGCGGTTGTCGAGGTATTGCGTCACCGGGAAGCCGCGCATCGCGTCCGTCCCGCCGAGCGAGCAGAGGTCGAAGAACGGGGTGTCGTCCGACGCCCCGCAGAGCGCCCCCTGCGCCGCGATCACGCCCCTCGCTCCCACCGGGCGGTAGATGTCGTAGAGCAGGATGCCCTTGCGGTAGGTGCGGGTGCGCAGGCCGTCGAACTCGTTGCCGTAGAGCGTGAGGTTCAGGTGCGAGCCGTTCGTGGGATAGAGCGTGTCGTCCCGCCGGTCGAGGTCCCCGACCAGCCCGATCCCGCGGACCGTGGCATCCCCCAAATCCTCGAGCAGCTCCTCGGGGAGCGGCTTGTCGGAGGTGATCGTCGTCTCCAGGTAGCGGCCGATGACGCCGAAGGAGAGTTCGGGCGTGACACCGAAGGCGGCCTCCAGCTTTGCGACGGTGCCGGTCTGGTCGATCTCCCGGATGCCGAAGTCCGTATAGAGGTCGTAATCGAGGTCGACCTCGCCCAGGAAGCCCGAGAACTTCCAGCGGTTGGCGCCCAGCACGACATTCCCGGCAAGGCCGTAGCCGTAGCTGCCGTTGTCGGTCTTGAACCCGCCGAGGCCGAGGAAGGACGTGGCGGAGCGCGCCTCGTCCTTGAACAGGTAGCCGCCGCCCACGGCAAGGCCGGTGCCGATCGTCGGGTTACGGAAGGGAATGGGCGCGGCAACGAAGGAGCCGTTGGTGAAGCCGATGGTGGCCGCGTTCTCGCGCGGGATCAGCTGGACCTGCCCGTCGACGATGTCCGACGCCGGGGCCGCCCCCGCGACGATGCCGAGCGACACCGCAAGGATCGCACCGCGACCGATGCGGGGAAGACGGTCCGCCGGACGCTTGCCTGGCAACGTTGCGCTCCCTCTTGCATGTCAGGCCTGGCCGTCCGCGGAATCGGTCCGACCGCGAAGCGGGTCGCGTCGCGGCGCCAATCTGGAGGATCAGGTGGGGGCCTGCCAAGAGGGGAGGTGCGTGCGCCGTGCCTCTTCCGCTATTCGGCCGGTTGAAGCGGCTCCACCGGCGCGCAGCCGTCCTGCGGGGTCCGGTGCGACAGGGCGTAGGAGAGAAGCGAGATGCCAAGGACCACGGCCGTGGCCACCGTGGAATAGAGAAGGAGCGCGACGAGGATCGAGCCGCCTGACACGAGCCAGGCTCCGGCGACCCCTGCACCGATGGTCATCCCCACGAACAGCAACCCCAGGAACATCTGCTACCCCTTGCCGGTGTTCCCGAACATAATCCTTGTGGAATGTGTTGGGATTGCGGCGGAAGCGGGACAAAAGCCGTCAGCGTTGACAGGAAGTTACTCCGCCCAGGCCCAGGGGCGGGTGTAGTCGCCAAGCACCTTCGTGACGGCGGCGTCGTCCACCTCGCCGGTGCGTTCCACATGGGCCACGAGACCGCGCTTCTTGTCCTCCACCACGTCGCCCACCCGGGCGGCGAGCCCCGCCTCGGCGAGTGCTGCGTCGTAGATGCGGGTGATCGCCATGCGGCGCAGGTCGGGCTTGAAGACCTTGCCCACCGCGGTCTTCGGAAGCTCGGGCACGATCTCGATGTACTTCGGGTGCGCGGCGCGCTCGCTGATGCGGGATTTCGCGAACTCCATCAGCTCCTCCGGCGTGGCGGAAGCGCCCTTGACGAGTTCCACGTAGGCGCAGGGCATCTCGCCCGTGTAGGCATCGGGCTGGCCGATGGCGCCGACCATCGCGACGGCCTCGTGGCCTGCCAGCGCCTGCTCGATGTCTGCGGGATCGATGTTGTGCCCGCCCCGGATGATGAGGTCCTTCGCGCGGCCCGTGATCCAGAGGTAGCCGTCCCTGTCGATCCGGCCGAGGTCGCCCGTGCGCAGGTAGATGTCGTAGTGGAAGAGGTTCAGGTTCTTGTCGCTTTCGGTATAGGTCGAGCCTGCGAAGACCCCGGGGTTCGCCACGCAGATCTCGCCCACCTCGTCGGTCGCCGTCTCGGCCACGCCGCCGTCGGCGGTGTGGATCAGGATCTTCACGTCCGTGTAGGGGAAGGGGATCCCGACCGAGCCGATCTTCTTCTCGCCGTCGACCGGGTTGCAGGAGACGAGGCAGGTGGCCTCCGTGAGCCCGTAGCCTTCGACGATGTTGACGCCGGTGGCCTTCTCGAACCGGCGGAACAGCTCGACAGGAAGCGCCGAGGAGCCCGAGAACGCGGTCTTGACTGACGAGATGTCGGCATTCACCGGGCGCTGCATCAGGGCCGATATCGCCGTCGGCACGATGATGACGAAGCTGATCTTCCAGCGTTCGATCAGCTTCCAGAAGTTGTCGAAGACACCGTCGCCCCGGTAGCCCGCGGGGGTGGGAAAGACGACGTGCGCGCCGCTCGTGACCATCGCCATGAGGATCACGTGGCAGGCGAAGACGTGGAAGAGGGGCAGGGGGCAAATGATGTTGTCTTCCGGGGTGAAGAGAAGCTCCGTCCCGATCCAGCCGTTGTAGATCATCCCCGAATACTTGTGCTGGGCGATCTTCGGCATCCCCGTCGTGCCGCCGGTGTGGAAGTAGGCGGCGACGCGGTCGCTATTGGCGTCCGGGAAGGCGAGCGTCGTCTTCTGCTTCGCGAGTTCAGTGGTGAAGTCGAGCACGCGGGCCTTGTGGGTCGGGCTCACCTTCGGGCGGATGAAGGGCACGATCCACGATTTCGGAGGCGAGAGGTAGCGGTTGAGGTCCACCTCGATCACCGTCTGGACGTTCGGGGCGAGCGCGACGGCAGCGTGGGCCTTCTGCGGCACGTCGGTCTTGGGGAAGCCCTTGAGCGTGACGACGACCTTGGCATCGGTCTCGCGCAGGATCGCGCCGATCTGGTCCACGTCGAGCAGGGGGTTGATGGGGTTCGCGATCCCGGCGATCGCCGCGCCGATGAGCGTGATCGCGGTCTCGTTGCAGTTGGGCAGGATGTAGGCGACGACGTCGGTCTCGCCCACGCCCAGGCTGCGGAAGAGGTTCGCGGCCTGCGTGGCCTTGGCGTGAACCTGGGACCACGTCAGCGTCTCGGCCTTGTCCTTCGGGCCGGATGTGATCTGGAAGGAGATCGCGTTGCGGCTCCCGTGCTTCTGCGCCGTGCCCGACAGAAGCTGGTAGAGCGTCTGCGGCATCCTCCGGCTTTCCCAGGATCCGACGCTTTCGATGGCGCGGACGTCGTCGAGCGTGGCGAAACGGCTCATGGTCTTCCTCCCCGGTGTCCGGCTTGGATGCCGGTTCTCCTCTCGTCGGGCAACAGTGTGAGGAAAACGGGCGTCCCGCAAGCCGCCAGGGCGTGGTCAACGCAACGTCAGGGCCCTACTCGGCCGCCATGCCTTCGGTGAACTGGAGCCGGGCAAGGCGCGCGTAGAGCCCGCCTTGCGCCACGAGCGCGTCGTGGGTGCCTTCGGCGGCGATGCGGCCATGGTCGAAGACGAGGATCCGGTCGGCCTTCTTCACGGTGGCTAGCCGGTGCGCGACGACGAGCATCGTGCGCCCTTTCGCCAGCCGGTCCACCGCCTGCTGCACCAGCCGTTCGCTTTCGGCGTCGAGCGCGGAGGTCGCCTCGTCCAGAAGCAGGATGGGCGCGTCGCGCAGGATCGCGCGGGCGATGGCCACGCGCTGCTTCTGCCCGCCCGAGAGCATCACGCCGCGTTCGCCCACATAGGTGTCGTAACCCTGCGGGAGGGCGGCGAGGAAGTCGTGCGCGGCGGCGGCGCGGGCGGCCTCCTCGACCTCGGCGTCGGTCGCGTCGGGGCGGCCGAAGCGGATGTTCTCGCGCGCGGAGGTGGCGAAGATCACCGGGTCCTGCGGGACGAGCGCGAGCGAGCGGCGGAAGTCGGACCGGGCCATGTCGCGGAGGTCGATCCCGTCGAGGAGGATGCGCCCCGACGTCGGGTCGAAGAAGCGCTGGATGAGCTGGATGACGGTCGTCTTGCCCGCGCCAGAGGGGCCGACGAGCGCCACCGTCTCGCCGGGCCGGATGTCGAAGGCCACGCCGTTCAGCGCCTTGTCCTCGGGCCGGGTCGGGTAGCGGAAGACCACGTTCTCGAAGGTCACGCGGCCCTGGAGCGGGTTCGGGGCAGGGACGGGGGCGGCGGGGTCCTGCACGCTGTCGGTGGCGCTGAGGAGTTCCGAGAGCCGCTCCGTCGCGCCGGCGGCGCGCTGGAGCTCGCCCCAGATCTCCGACAGCGCGGCCACGCCGCCGGCCACCATGATCGCGTAGATGACGAACTGGACGAGCTCGCCCACCGTCATCACATCGGCCCGCACGTCGCGCGCGCCGATCCAGAGCACGCCGACGATGCCCGAGAAGATGAGCGCGATGACGATCACCGTCATCACGGCGCGGGTGAAGATGCGGGTCCGGGCGGAGGTGAAGGACTGCTCCGTCACCTCGGCGAAGGCGGCCCGGGAGGCGGTTTCATGCGTGAAGGCCTGGACCGTCTGCGCGGACAGGAGCGCCTCGGACGCGCTGCCGGAGGAGGAGGCGATCCAGTCCTGGTTCTCGCGGCTGAGGCGGCGGAGGCGGCGGCCGAGGAGGATGATCGGGACGATCACCAGGGGCACGATCAGGAGGACGAGCCCCGCGAGCTTGGCCGAGGTGAAGAACAGCATCGCGAGTCCGCCCACGAGGATCAGGGAATTCCGGAGCGCGATGGAGATGGACGAGCCGATGACCGACAGGATCAGCGTCGTGTCGGTGGTGATGCGGCTCAGCACCTCGCCCGTCATGATCTTCTCGTAGAAGGCGGGGCTCATGCCGATCATCCGGTCGAAGACGGCCTTGCGGATGTCGGCCACGACCCGCTCGCCCAGCCGCGTGACGAGGTAGTAGCGCGTCCCCGATCCCAGCGCGAAGAGGAGCGCAATGGCGAGGGCCGCGAGGAAGTAGCTGTCGAGCAGGCCTTCGGCCGAGGTCTCGAACCCGTCCACCACGCGGCGCACCGCGAGCGGCAGGATCAGCGACACGACGGCGGTGAGGACGAGGGCGACGATGGCCGCGGCGAGAAGCCCTCGATAGGGGGCGAGGAACGGCCAGAGCGCGCCGAGAGCGCCGATGCGCTTCGACTTCGCCCGTTCTCCTTCCGCGTTCGGTGCGCCCCCGGCCATGCGATCCCTCTTCCCCGTCGGGGCAGACATACCGGCGGGACGGAAGGCGGGCAAGATGAGGCGCCGAAAGGTCGCGCCGGGGTTGGGGAACTGGAGCGGGCGGCGGGAATCGAACCCGCGTCATCAGCTTGGAAGGCTGAGGTCTTACCACTACACAACGCCCGCTCGGGCCACATGCGACCTATGTCAAGCGCGCGTGCGGGTCAAGGGAGGGGAGCGACGGCGCGGGCGGCGGGGGCGCGGGGGCTCTGCCCCCGTCCCGGCCTGCGGCCGGGACTCCCCCGGGATATTTTCGGGTCGATGGAGCCGGGAAGGGGCGCGCTCAGGCGAGCTTGCCGCGCGAGGTGACGGGCGCCACCTCGACGACCTCGTCGCCCCGGATCAGGTGGACGCGGTCGAAGAGGTTCGTGACGACGCAGGCGTGGTTGGGGATCACGCGCACGGTGTCGCCGACGTGCGGCTTCGTCTCGCAGGCGGAGAGGTCGACGACCGCGTGCTCCTCCGACAGGCCGGTGACGATGGCGCCGGGGTATTCGACGATGTGGCCGTGGCCCTTGCCGGGGGCGGGCACAGGGTCGGCGGCGAGGGCCTTCGACCCCGTGTCGAGCACGGCGCGGTCGGGGGTGGGGCGGCTTACCACGGTCGCCTTCACGGTGAGCGCGCAGTCGTCGAGCGTGCCGTGGCCCCAGCCGACCTGCATCCGGTCCGAGTAGATGTAGGTTCCGGGGCGGTATTCGGTGGCGACCAAGGGACCTTCCGCCTTGTAGAGGTCGGGCGTGCCGCCGGTGGAGATCACGGGCGGGGGAAGGCCCGCCGCATCGAGCGCGGCCTTCGCGGCGCGGAGCCAGTCTTCGGCCTGCCTGCGGCCGCCCTTGGGCGGGTAGGTCATCAGGCCCCCGAACCTCAGTCCCGGCGCGGCGGCGATGCGGCGGGCGAGCGCCACGGCCTCCTCCGGCGTCTGCACGCCGCAGCGGCCCGCGCCCGTGTCGCATTCGACGAGCACGGTCAGCGGGCGGTCGGCGGTGAAATGCGCCGCGTAGCCGTCGACGGTGGTGCGGCTGTCGGCGGTGACGGAGAGCGTCACGCGGGCGTTCAGCGCGGCGAGGCGGGTGAGTTTCGCGTCGCCCAGGATGTTGTAGGGCAGGAAGATGTCGGCGAGCCCGCCGTCGGCCATCGCCTCGGCCTCGCCGATCTTCTGGCAGGTGATGCCGATGGCGCCGAGGTCCACCTGCCGCCGGGCGAGCTGCGGGAGCTTGTGCGTCTTGACGTGCGGCCGCATCCGGAGCCCGTGCGCCTCCGCGTAGGCCTGCGCGCGGGCGAGGTTCGCCTCCACGCGGTCGAGGTCGATGAGGACGGCGGGGGTGTCGATGTCGCTCACGCGCATGGGGGTGGTCCTTCTGGTCGGAGGCGCTTGCATCGGGCGGCAGGGCGGCGATGCTGGCGCCCGGATACCGCAAGGGAGGGTCTCATGCCAAAGCAATGTTTCGGAACCGCGGCCGTGCCGCTTTCGCCCGCCGTGCGCGCGGGCGACTTCGTCTTCGTCTCGGGGCAGGTGCCGGTGGGCGCGGATGGCAAGGTCGTGGAGGGCGGGATCGGGCCGGAGACGCGGGCCGTGCTCGAGAACGTGCGCGCGGCGCTGGCGCTGGCGGGGTGCGGACTCGAGGACGTGGTGAAGACGACCGTGTGGCTCCGCGACCGCGACGACTTCCCGGCGTTCAACGCCGCGTACCGGGAGTTCTTTCCGAAGGACCCGCCCGCGCGCTCCACCGCCGAATCGCGGCTGATGATCGACATCGCGGTGGAGATCGAGGCCATCGCCTACAAGCCCGCCTGACGGGGCACGGGGCGTCCGTAGACGGGAGTGGGCACGCCCTCCATGCGTGCCTTGAGCTGGAGCGCCACGACGCGCGAGTAGAAGCGGGAGAGCGCGAGGTTGCCGCCGTGGAACCACAGCGCCTCCTGCGCCGTGGGCTTCCACATGTTGCGCAGTTCCCCCTGCCACGGCCCCGGGTCGCCCTGGATGCCCGAGCCGAGGCCCCAGCAGGGGCCGACCGCATCGGCGACCTCGCGGCTGACGATCCCCGCCACGGCCTCGTTCATCGACTGGTAGCCGATGCAGGCGACGATCACGTCGGCCGCCACCTCGCGCCCCGAGGCGAGGCGGAGGCCGGAGGGCGTCAGGCGCTCAACCTCCTCGCCGCCGATCACCGCGATCTCGCCCCGCGCGATGAGGTCCGAAGCGCCCACGTCGATGTAGTAGCCCGAGGCGGTGCGGAGCGCGCGCATCATCAGCCCCGTGTCGTCCTCGCCGAAGTCGAAGGCGAAGCCCGCCGCGCGGAGGCGGTCGTAGAAGGCGGCGTCGCGGGCGCGGATCGTGTCGTAGAGGCGCTTCTGCTTGCCCTCGAAGAGCCGGAAGGGCGTGGCGGCGGAGAGCATGTCGGCCATCTCCGTCGTGATGCCCTTCTCCACCGCGTCCTCGGAGTAGATGTCGAAGGCGAGCTCCATCAGCGTCTCGGACCGGACCACGATGGAGGGGCGGCGCTGGAGCATCGTCACCTCCGCCCCCGCTTCCCAGAGGTCCACGGCCACGTCATGCGCCGAGCTTCCCGCGCCGATCACCACGGCGCGCTTGCCCTTGAAGGGGGCGCCCGAGGCGTAGTCGGCCGAGTGGAGGAGGGTGCCCCCGAAGTCCTCGCGCCCCTTGAACCGGATCTCGTTCGGCGGCCCGTAGGCGCCGGTGCAGAAGACGAGCTGGCGGGGCGTGACGGTGACCGCCTCCCCGTCGCCGCGCCGCACCGTGGCGGTCCAGCGGCCCGTGCCTTCGTCCCAGGTCGCGCGTTCGCAAGTCGTGGAGGTCCAGATGTCGAGTTCGAAGATCGACGCGTAGGCCTCGAGCCAGTCGCCCATCTTGTCCTTCGGGCAGAAGACCGGCCAGGTCTCGGGGAAGGGGAGGTAGGGGAGGTGGTCGTACCAGACCGGGTCGTGGAGCACGAGGCTCCGGTAGCGGTTGCGCCAGCTGTCGCCGGCACGCGGGTTCTTCTCGACGATCAGCGTCGGCACCCCGAGGCTCTTCAGCCGGGCGCCGAGTGCGATGCCGCCTTGCCCCGCCCCAATCACGAGCACCTCGGGCTGGTCCTCGCGCCCCATGCGCGCCGCCTCCGCCGCGCGGGCCTCGGACCATGTGGTGCGGTGGCGGTCGGCCTTGTGGACGATCCCCGCGGGCCGGGTGCGGCCCCGAGGCTCCTCGTGGCCCCTGAGGTCCGCGATGGCGGTGAGGAGGACATGGGCGCGACCGTCGCGGATGGTGACGCGGCCGGTGCCGTGCGCCGCGCCGGTGGCGAAGGCGATCCACGCGGCAAGGCCGTCCTCCGTCTCCTCCGCCGCGCCGGTGCGGCGCCAGCCCGAGGGCGCGGTGCGGGCGAGGCAGTCGCCCAGCATCGCCGCGATGGCGTCGCGCCCCTCGAGCGTGAGAATGTTCCAGGTGAAGGCGAGGAGGTCGCGCCAGTAGCCGCCGGGCTTGAAGAGGTCCGCCGCCGCGCGTGTGTCTCCCGCCGTCAGCGCCGCGTCGAAGCGCGCGAGCCAGTCGTCGATGGCGTCGCCCATGAGCCTCTCCCTCAGTCCCCGAGCGGTTCGAGCTTCTCGCCCGCCCGCGCGTCCATGATGTTGAACTTGATCCGGCGCAGGTTCTCCCGCGCGACCGGCCCCAGCCGGTAGCCCGTCGCCGCCGCCACCACGTCGAGGATCGCGAGGAAGGCGAAGCGGGAGGCGGATGGGGTCAGCGCGTCGGGGTATTCCCCGATCCAGACGGTCAGCGCGATATCGGCGGCGCGGGCGAGGTCGCTGTCGGGCCGGGTGATCGCGATGGTCCGCGCACCATAGCGCGCGGCGATGCCGAGCGCGTCGATGACCTCGGGCGTGCGGCCGGTGGAGGAGAGGGCGAGGAACACGTCCCCGGGCTTGAGCGTGGCCGCCGTCATCCGTGCCACATGCGGCTCCCGGCAGGCCATGACCGGGACGCCGTAGCGGAACAGGCGGACCTGCGCCTCCTCGGCCAGCGTCCCCGAGGATCCGCCGAGCCCGAAGGTGGCCACGCGCCCCGCGCCCGCGAGCGCGTCGGCCGCGGCGAAGACCTGCGTGGCGGAGAGCTGGCGTTCGACCTCGTGCAGCGCGCCATGCGCCTCGCTCAGGATCGAGGTCCAGTAGGGCGGCGCCTCGCCCGGGCCGGTCTGGGGCGCGGACTGGACGAGGAACGCTTCGCCCACGGCAAGGGACCGGGCGAGCTGGAGCTTGAAGTCGCGCACGCCCTCGCACCCGACCGAGCGGCAGAAGCGCATCACGGTGGGCTGGCTCACCCCCGCGCGCGTCGCGATCTCGCCGTTCGAGGCGGTGATGGCGCCGTGCACGTCCGAGAGGACCACGTCGGCCACCGCCCGTTCCCCGGGGCTGAGCGCCGAATAGCGGTCCTTGACGACGCCGAGAATGTCCGGCGCGCGGTCCGGCCGGTCGGGCGGCGGCGGCGCGGCAGGGGCGCGGGTCATCCGGCGACTCTCGCGGTGTCGCGTTTTGAATGTAAGCGGCTTACACGGGCAACCACGAGTTTTCTCCAAGGAAAGCAGGCAATTGAATCCGGCTGTCTCATTTCCTTGACAGAAGTGTAAGTCAGTTACAGACTTCCATCAAGCGAGTCTTCTCCCACCACACGGACCGGCGGACGGGGCGCGGATGGCCACAGATCAGGCGAAGCTACAGGTCCGCGGCGCGGGAAAGCGCTATGGCGACTTCGTGGCGCTGAGGGACTGCACCTTCGACGTCGGCGCGAACCGGATCGTCTCCATCGTCGGGCCGTCGGGTTGCGGGAAGACGACGCTCCTGTGGTCGATGTCCGGGCTTCACCGCCTGTCGGAGGGCGAGGTCCTCCTCGACGGCAGGCCCATCACCGGCCCGCACCCAGACATCGGGCTCGTGTTTCAGGAGGCGAACCTGCTGCCCTGGCGCAATCTCATGGGCAACATCCTTTTCCCCTTCGAGATCAAGCACCGCGCCCCCGACCGCGACTGGATCGACCACCTCCTCGACCGCGTGAAGCTCAAGGGGTTCGAGACCCGCTTCCCGCGCGAACTGTCAGGGGGCATGCAGCAGCGCGCGGCCATCGTGCGGGCGCTGTCGCTGCGCCCTTCGGTCCTCCTGATGGACGAACCCTTCGGTGCGCTCGACGCCTTCACGCGCGAGGAGATGAACCGGCTGGTGGAGGAGATCTGGATGGAGACGCACACCACCATCGTCTTCATCACCCATTCCATCGAGGAGGCGCTGTTCCTGTCGGACCGCGTCGTCGTGCTGACCCAGCGGCCCGGGCGGGTGCTCAACACCTACGACGTGCCGTTCCCGCGCCCCCGCACGCTCGAGATCATGGCGGGGCGGGAGGTGTTCGACCTCACGCACCGCATCAAGGCCGACATCTACGGGCTTCACGACAACGGCGACGACCGCCGGGCGGCGGAGTAGGGGGCGGCCATGAGCGACGAGATCCCGACCTTCGGACCCGCCACCAAGGCCGGCGGCGCGCTGTCGGCCTTCGGCGGCGCGGGCGCGCGGACCTCGGCCGAGGTGCTGGCCATCGTGCTTACCGCCGTCATCGTGATCGGCGGGCTCGAGCTGGCGCTGCGTCTCTTCGAGGTCCCGCAATACATCCTGCCCACGCCGTCCGCCATCGTCGCGGCGCTCTGGACCGACTTCCCGCTGATCCTCCCCCATCTTGGCCACACGCTCGTCGTGCTGTTCTCGGGCTTCGCGATCGGCGCGGGCGTCGGGCTGATCCTCGCCGCCGTCATCACCCAGTTCCCCTTCGCCGAGAAGATCATCGCGCCGTACATCCTGATCCTCGTGACGACGCCCATGCTGGCGCTCGTCCCGCTCCTGATCCTGCGCTTCGGCTTCGGCTACGAGCCCCGCATCATCGCGGTCGCGCTGGCCTCGGGGCCGATGGTGATGATCAACGCGGCCACGGGCTTCCGCCGCGTGGACAGCGCCAAGATCGCGCTCGCGCGGTCCTACGGGGCCTCGACGCTCCAGATCTTCTGGAAGGTGCGGGCGCCCATGGCGCTGCCGATGATCCTCGTGGGGCTGATGATCGGTGCGATCTTCGGGCTGCTCACGGCCGTGGGGGCCGAGATGGTGGGCGGCGGCTTCGGGCTCGGCAACCGGCTGACCACCTATTCCTCGATGATCCGGATGCCGCAGTTCTTCGGCGTGGTGCTGATCCTCTCTACGCTCGGCATCCTGATCTACGTGATCTTCTATCTCATCGGCAAGAAATGGGCGAGCTGGGAGGCATGAGGCGGACCTCCTCCATGCACGGGACCACCAACAGGGAGAGAACGACATGACGAGAAGACTCATCCAGCCGTCGCTCACGCGGCGGAAACTCCTCCAGGTCACGGCGGGCGGCGTCGTGATCTCGGGCCTCGGGCTTCCGGCCCGCGCCACGCCCTACGACGGGCCGTTCACCTGGATCTCGCCGCGCGGCACGCTCGAGGTGCTGGACGACTACGGCTTCTGGATCGGCAAGAAGATGGGCTACTTCGACGGGCTCGACGTCGAGATGCAGCCCGGGCCGTCCGACGGCACGGCGACGGTGAAGTTCGTGGACGTGGGACAGGCCGACATGGGCTTCCCAAGCCCCGGCGTCTTCTCCTTCGCCATCGAGAACGGGATGAAGCTCAAGTCCGTGTTCCACATGGGCGCGCTCGACACCTTCAGCCTCGCCTTCCGCAAGGGCGAAGGTCCGGCGGACATCAAGGGGATCGAGGGCAAGACGATCCTGCTCGGCTCCGCCGCGTGGCAGCCGATCGTGGACCCGATGCTCGCGGCGCAGGGCGTCGACATCTCGACCATCACCTACGTCGAGGCGGGCTGGCCCACCTGGGGCACGGCGCTCGCCGCAGGGCAGGGCGATGCCGCGCTGTCGTGGGAAGGACTGCGGGCGGAGTGGATCTCCACCGGGCTCGAGTTCGAATACTGGCTCGGCGTCCAGAACTCGCCGCTTCCGGCGAACACCTTCGTCGTGCGGGCGGCGGACCTGGAGGACCCCGACAAGGTGGCCTTTCTCCAGCAGTATCTGCGCGGCTGGGCCAAGGGGCTCGAGTTTGCGAAGCACAATCCCGCCGCCGCCGTGCAGGCCGTGTTCGAGGAGTTCCCCACGCTCGGCCAGAACCTCGGGCCGCAGCTCGGCCTCATGTCGATCATCCAGCAGATGAACGTCTTCGAGGGCGACATGAGCAAGCGCGAGGGCTGGGGCTGGCACGACATGGCGAGCTGGCAGCAGTTCTTCGACCTCTCCGCCGCCATCGGCCAGAACTCGAACCCGATCCAGGCGACCGAGGTCTGCACGAACGAGCTGATCGGCCCGGCCAACGATTTCGACCATGCCGAGGTCGAGGCGCAGGCGAAGGCGGCCGAAGTGAGCGCCGACCTCGCCGCCGTTGATGTGGAGGCGCTGCGCGCCACGATGTTCGACCAGTCGATCTGACGCGACCCCGGGGCCGGCCCGACGGCCGGCCCCCACCGTATCCAAGGGAGGACAACCGCCATGACCGCACCGGTCCGCATTCTTGTCGTGGGCGTCGGCAACATGGGCGCCTCGCACGCGAGCGCCTATCACCGTATGGAGGGGTTCGAGATCGTGGGCCTCTGCGCACGTTCCATCGCCTCGAAGAAGCTGCCCGAGGAACTTGCGGGCTACCCGCGCTTCGACGACTACGAGAAGGCGCTGGCCGAGCTGAAGCCCGACGCGGTGTCGATCAACACATGGCCGAACACCCATGCCGATTACGCGATCAAGGCGATGGACGCGGGCGCGCATGTCTTCATGGAAAAGCCCATCGCCACCAACAACGCCGACGCCGAGGCTGTCGTCGCCAAGGCGCGGGAGAAGAACCGCAAGCTGGTGCTGGGCTACATCCTGCGGGTGCATCCGTCGTGGATCCGGTTCATCGAGCTGGGGAAGACGCTGGGGAAACCGCTCGTCATGCGGCTCAACCTCAACCAGCAGTCCTCGGGCGACGCCTGGATGTGGCACAAGAACCTGATCGACAGCCTGATCCCCATCGTCGACTGCGGCGTCCACTACGTCGACGTCATGTGCCAGCTCACCGGAGCCAAGCCCATCCGCGTCCACGGGATCGGCGCCGCGCTCTGGGCCGAGGCCGACAAGCAGAACTACGGCCACCTCCACGTCACCTTCGACGACGGCTCGGTCGGGTGGTACGAGGCCGGGTGGGGCCCGATGATGTCCGAGACCGCCTTCTTCGTGAAGGACATCGTGGGACCGAAGGGCTCCGTCTCGCTCGTGCCCCAGGAGGAGGCGCGGTCCGAGGCCGACGCGCTGTCCGGCAGCGCCGACATCGACAAGCACACCAAGACCGACGCGATCCGGCTGCACCACGCGGCGGTCGGGCCGGACAAGCATTTCCTGAAGCCCGACGAGGTCTTCTCGATGGAGGACGAGCCGGGCCACCAGGAGCTGTGCGACCGCGAGCAGGCATTCTTCCTGCGCGCGATCCGCGAGGACCTGGACCTGTCCGAGTCGATGGAGGCGGCGGTCAACTCGCTCAGGATCGTGCTGGCGGCGGAACAGAGCATCGCGGAGGAGCGGGCCATCCGGCTCGACTAGGCCCATGACCGACATCGACAGACTGTATCGCAGCGCCGACGGCGTCGAACTCGCGTCTCTGGTGGCGAAGGGCGACGTCACGCCGCTCGACCTCGTGGAGGCAGGCGTGCGGGCGATCGAGGAGATGAACCCCGCGCTGAACGCCGTCATCCACAGGCTCTACGACATGGGGCGCGAGGGCGCGAAGGCGGTGACGCCGGGGGCGGGGCCGCTCGCCGGGGTTCCGTTCCTCCTCAAGGAACTGGCGTCTTCATGGACGGGCGCGCCGCTCACCAACTCCTCGCGCTTCCTCAAGGATCAGGTGGCGCAAGGAGACAGCGAGATCAGCCGGCGCCTGCGCGCGGGCGGGCTTCTCCTCCTTGGCAAGTCGAACGCGCCCGAGAACGGCTGGTGCATCTCGACCGAGCCCGCGCTCTACGGCGCGACGGTGAACCCTTGGGACGCCTCCGTCACGGCGGGCGGGTCGAGCGGCGGGACGGCGGTGGCGGTCGCCACGGGCATGGTCCCCATCGGCGAGGCCAGCGACGGGGCGGGGTCGATCCGCGTCCCCGCCTCCTGCTGCGGGGTCGTCGGCCTCAAGCCCTCGCGCGGCCGCGTGACGCTGGCGCCGTTCGCGGACTACTGGGCGGGCGGGGCGTATTTCCTCTGCAACTCCCGCACCGTGCGGGACACGGCAGCGTACCTCGACGTGGTTGGCGGGGCGCTCCCCGGTGATCCGTACGAACTCCCGACGCCGGAGGAGACGTATCTCGACGCCATCCGCCGCCCGCCCGGACGGCTCCGGATCGGCGTCGCCATCGACCCGCCGGACGGCGGCCCGGTCCATCCGGAGGTCCGCGCTCTCGTAGAGAGCACCGCACGTCGGCTGGAGGCGCTCGGCCACACCGTCGTCGAGCACGAGATGGCGGTCGACGCCGCCGCACTCTGGCGGACATACACCGACATGACCTGTGTCGAGACGGCGGCGATGTTCGACTTCATGGAGACCGTCGTCGGCCGTCCGGTGACGCCGGACGATGTCGAGCCCGTCACCTGGGCGATCATCCAGCGCGGTCGGGCGACGAAGGCCACCGACCACGCAGGGAGGATCGAGGCCGTCCGGCAGGCGGGCCGCGCCATCGCGATGGAGCTGGATCCCTTCGACGTGCTGGTGACGCCCACGCTGACCCAGCCGCCCCGGCCCGTGGGCTACTACGACATGGCGATGACCGACCTCGACGCGTACAACGCGCTCTGGGGCGACAGCGTCTTCACCTTCCTCTTCAACATCTCGGGTCAGCCCGCCCTGTCCCTGCCGCTCGGTGAAGCCGCCGACCTCCCCGCGGGCGTCCAGTTCGTGGGCCGGCGCGGGGACGATGCGGGTCTCCTTGCGCTCGCCGCGGTGCTGGAGCAGGACATGCCCTGGGCACAGCGCCGCCCGCCGTCACACAGCCGCAAGGGAACCGCCTGAATGACCCACGACCTCGTCCTCACCGGGGGGCGCGTGATCGACCCGGCCTCGGGCACCGACGCGACACTCGACGTGGCTTTCGAGGGCGGCAAGGTGGCGGCGGTGGGTCAGGGGCTCGCGGGGGCCGAGGTGCGGGACGTGAGGGGCGCGATCGTCACGCCGGGGCTCATCGACCTCCATACGCATGTCTACTGGGGCGGCACGTCGCTCGGGGTGGAGGCCGACGCCTATGCTCGGCAGAGCGCGGTGACCACCTCCGTCGACACGGGCAGCGCGGGGCCGGGGAACTTCCCCGGCTTCCGCGCCCATGTGATCGACCGCGCGCAGTCGCGCGTGCTCGTCTACCTTCACGTCTCCTTCGCGGGGATCTACGCCTTCTCGCCCACGATCATGGTGGGCGAAAGCCACGACATGCGCCTCATGGCCGCGCGGGAGGCCGCGGCGGTGGCCGAGGCGAACCGCGACGTGATCATCGGCATCAAGGTCCGCGTGGGCCGCAACGCGAGCGGCCCCTCCGGGATCGCGCCGCTCGACGTGGCGCTCGACGTGGCGGACCGGACGGGGCTGCCGATCATGTGCCACATCGACGAGCCGCCGCCCACCTACGAGGCGGTGGTGGAGCGGCTGCGCCCCGGCGACGTTCTGACCCACTGCTTCCGCCCCTTCCCGAACGCGCCCGTCCACGGCGATGGCCGCGTGAAGGAGGCGGTGCTGGCCGCCCGCGAACGCGGCGTGCTCTTCGACGTGGGCCATGGGATGGGCTCGTTCTCGTGGGACACGGCGCGGAAGATGATGACGGCGGGGTTCCGGCCCGACACGATCTCGTCCGACGTCCACGCGCTCTGCATCAACGGTCCGGCGTGGGACCTGCTCAGGACGATGACGAAGTTCCTCGCACTGGACATGACGCTGGCCGAGGTCATCCGGGCCGCGACCGTCGCCCCGGCGGACGCGATGCGCCGCCCCGACCTCGGGCGCCTCGCCCCCGGCGCGGCGGGCGACGCCTCGGTGATCCGGCTGGCCGACATCCCCACCGACCTCGAGGACGTGCAGGGCAACATCGTGCCCTCCCCGACGCGGCTGATGCCGGACGGCATGGTGATCGGCGGGCAATGGGTGGCCACCGCATGACGCGCGAGGTTTCCGTCTGGAGCTACCCGTGGGACCTTCACGACCTCGGACTCGACGCGGCGCTCGCGACGCTTGCGGCGCAGGGCGTGAACACGGCGAGCCTCGCCACCTCCTACCATGCGGGCCGCTTTCTCCAGCCGGGCAACCCGCGCCGCCGGGTGTGGTTTCCGCAGGACGGGACGGTCTACTACGAGGTGGACCCCGGCCGATGGGACGGGGCCGAGATCGTGCCATTGCAGGCCGACGTCGTGGCGTCGGAAGGCGACTACCTCGGCCAACTGACCGCCCGCCGCGATGCGGGCGGCCCGGCTGTCTCCTGCTGGACGGTGTGCCTGCACAACACGCGGCTCGGGATGATGCACCCGGCGCACGTGGTCCGCACCGCCCACGGCGACCCGCACTACTACGGGCTCTGCCCGTCCTCCCCCGCTGCGCGAGCCTACGTCACGGGCCTCGTGGCCGAGATCAGTCACCGCTACCGCCCCGACCGGATCGAGCTCGAAAGCCCCGACTTCATGGGCTTCGCCCACGGCTACCACCACGAGAAGGACGGGATGGGCCTCCTGCCGGAGGAGACCTTCCTCCTCGGCGTCTGCTTCTGTGACCACTGCATGGCGCGGGCGAGCGCCGCTGGCATCCCCGCCGAGGCCGCGAAGACCACGGTCGCCGCGATGCTCGACGCGGCCTTCGCGCGCGAACTGCCACAGGCGCAGGTGCCCGGTTTCCGCGATGACGGCATCGACGCCTTCCGCGCATGGCCCGACCTCCACGCCTTCCTCCGCTGGCGGCAGGAGCCCGTGACCTCGCTCGTCGCCGAGATCCGGGCGGCGGCGCATCCCGACACGCGCATCCTCCTCATCGACTTCGAGGGGAGCTGGTGGGGCGGCGTCGATCCCGCCGCCTGCGCCGCCGTCTGCGACGGCATCCTGCATTGCGCCTACTTCACGCCGCTTGACCGCCTCGGCCCGCTGATGGCCGAGACGCGCGCGCTCCTCCGCCCCGACCAGACACTGATCGCGGGCTTCCAGCTCTTTCACCCCGAGGTGAAGGACGCCGCCGACCTTGCCGCCCGCGTGGCCGCCGTGGCCCCCCACGTCGACGGAGTCAACTTCTACAACCTCGGCCTCGTGCCGCCGCCCCGTCTGAACTGGATCGGACGGGCGCTGGCAGCCGCGCGGGCCTGAGCGCATGGAAAGCCGCTGGCTCGAAGACTTCCTGAGCCTCGTCGACACGCGCAACTTCTCGCGCTCGGCCGAGGCGCGGCACACGACCCAGCCCGCCTTCAGCCGCCGCATCCGCAGCCTCGAGGACTGGGTGGGCGCGCGCCTCTTCGACCGGGCGACGCAGCCGGTGTCGCTCACGCCCGCCGGCGAACGGTTCCGCCCCGTGGCCGAGGATATCCTTCGCCGCCTCTACCAGGGGCGGGAGGAGGCGCGGCGGATCGGCGACGCCTCGGCCACCACGATCCGCTTCGCCGCGACCCACAGCCTGTCGTTCAACTTCTTCCCCGGGTGGCTGCGCAGCATTGAGCTCGGCTTCCACACGCTCAACACCCGGCTCGACACGAGCCAGTTCAGCGAGTGCATCCAGCTTCTGCTGCGCGGCGAATGCCACTTCCTCCTGAGCTACACGCACCCCGCCATCCAGATGCACCTGCCGAAGGAGCATTTCGCGGGCAAGGTCGTCCTGCGCGACCGGCTGGTTCCCGTGACGCTCCCCGACAGCGAGGGGCGGCCCGTGGACCGCCTGCCGGGGTCGGAGGACGAACCCGTCCACTACCTCGCCTACAGCGAGACCTCGGCCGTGGGGCGCGTGGTCGAGAACCTCCTCGCCACCGCGCCCGAGCGGGCGCATCTGAAGCGCGTGTTCGTGTCGCACATGGCGGCGGTGCTGAAGGCGATGAGTTCGGAGGGGCGGGGGACCGCGTGGCTCCCCGAAAGCCACCTGAGGCAGGAGTTCGCCACCGGCCAGCTCGTCCGCGCGGGCGACGCGCGGTGGGAGGCGCCGATCGACGTGCGGCTGATCCGGTCGCGCGAGTCGCTGCCCGAAACCTACGAGGCGCTCTGGGCCGCGATCCCGGGGCCCGAGGATACCGACTGGGGCTGACCCGTCACAGGCGGCGGCCCGTGTCGGGGTCGAAGAGGTGGATGCGGTCGGGCGGGAACTGCGCGTGGATCACGTCGCCCGGGTGCAGGTCGCGCCGTTCGCTGAAGACGATGCAGAAGAGGCTGTCGCCGAGCCGCGCATAGACCTGGATGCTGGCGCCCGTGGGCTCGACCACCTCCACCGTCAGGGGCACGCCGTCATCGGAAATGACCGCATGTTCCGGCCGGATGCCAAGGAGGACGGGCCGCCCTTCGCCGGACGCCGTCACCGGCACCCGCGCCCCGTTCTCCAGCTCCACCGCGCCGCCCCGGAGCGTGCCCTTGAGCACGTTCATCGACGGCGAGCCGATGAAGTCCGCGACGAACAGGTTCGCGGGCGTGTCGTAGAGTTCCAGCGGCGTGCCGATCTGCTCGATCCTCCCGGCGTTCATCACGACGATGCGGTCGGCCATCGTCATCGCCTCGATCTGGTCGTGCGTGACGTAGATCGAGGTCGTGTGGAGCCGCTGGTGGAGCGCCTTGATCTCTGTCCGCATGACCACCCGCAGCTTCGCGTCGAGGTTCGACAGAGGCTCGTCGAACAGGAAAACCTGCGCGTCGCGGACAAGCGCGCGGCCCATGGCGACGCGCTGGCGCTGGCCGCCCGACAGCTGGCGGGGCGAGCGTTCGAGGTAGGGGGTGAGGTTGAGGATATCCGCCGCCTCCCGCACCTTGCGGTCGATGACCTCCTTGGGCTCCTTCCTGAGCCGCAGGCTGAAGCTCATGTTCTCGTAGACCGTCATGTGCGGGTAGAGCGCGTAGCTCTGGAACACCATGGCGATGTCGCGCGACTTGGCGGGGACGTCGTTCACCACCCGCTCCCCGATCAGGATGTCGCCGGAACTCACCTCCTCTAGCCCCGCGATCATCCGCAGGAGCGTGGACTTCCCGCAGCCCGAGGGGCCGACGAGCACCACGAACTCCTTGTCCTGGATGTCGAGGTCGATGCCGTGCAGCACGGTCATCGACCCGTAGCGCTTCTGGATGTTGCGGATGGTGACGGGGGCCATGTGGGGGTCCTATTTCACGGCGCCGAGCGCCATGCCGCGGATCAGGTAGCGCTGGAGCCACGAGAACACGATGGCGACGGGAACGGTGGCGAGCACGGTGCCCGCCATGACGTGGTGCCATTCGACCTGATAGCGCCCGGCGACCTGGCTGAAGATCTGGACGGGCAGGGTGAACTGCTCCGACGACCGGAGCATCGTCAGCGCCAGCACGAACTCGTTCCAGCTGTTGATGAAGGTGAAGATGGCGGTCACGACCATCGCGGGCACGGCGAGGGGCAGGAAGACCTTCACGAGGCTCGTGAAATGGCTGGCCCCGTCCATCCACGCCGCCTCCTCGAGGTCGCGGGGGATCGAGTTGAAGTAGCTCTGGAGCATCCAGATCGTGAAGGCCATGTTGAAGGCCGCGTAGGTGATGACGAGCGAGTTGAGCGAATCCACAAGCCCCATCGCCGCCATCAGCCGGAAGAGGCCCAGCACCAGCACGATGGGTGACATCATCTGCGTCATCAGGAGGAACGTGCGGTACGCGCCCTTGCCCGCGAAGCGGTAGCGCGACATCGCGTAGGCCGCGGGGATCGACAGGCACAGCGCGATGAGCGTCGCCGTGATGCTGACGTAGAGGCTGTTCACCAGCGCGCCGCCGAAGTTCGTCTTCACCCACATCTCGGCGAAGTTCTCCCACCGGAATTCGCTGAAGGTCCATCGCGGCGGGTAGACGAACAGCTCGTCGCGCGGGCGGACGGCGGTCACGAACATCACCGCGAAGGGGAAGAGGATGACGACGACGAGCGGCGACAGGATCGCCCAGTAGATGATGCTGCGGCGGAGCTTGCGGCTCATGGATTGTCGCCCTCGGGGACGGCGTCCTCCTCGTTGCGGCTGACGAGCCAGACGTAGAGCACGGTAAACGCCAGGAGCACGCCGAACATGACGAGCGAGATCGCCGCCGCCTTGCCGAGCTGCCCGAAGCGGAAGGCCAGCTTGTAGAGGTAGGTGACGAGGATGTCGGTCCCGTTCGCCGGGCCGCCTTCCGTCATCACCCAGATGATCGGGAGCGAGTTGAAGACGTAGATCACGTTTAGCACGATGGCGATGTTGATGAAGGGCTTCATCAGCGGCAGCGTGATGTAGCGGAACTGGTCCCAGCCCGAGGCGCCGTCCACCATCGCGGCCTCGTAGGTGTCCTGCGGCATGGAGGAGAGGCCCCCCAGCAGGATCGTCGTCGTGAAGGGGATCGACACGAGGATGCCCACGAGGATCTCGATCGTGAAGGCCACGGGCGCGGTCGCCAGCCACTCGATCGGCTGGTCGATGATGCCTGCGTTCATCAGCGTGGCATTCAGAAGCCCCGACCGCCCGTTCAGCGCCCACCGCCAGACCACCGCCGTCATGGTGAGCGAGATCGCCCAGGGCAGCATGATGATGACGCGGGCGAGGCCGCGGCCGTAGAAATCGTCGTTCAGGATCATCGCCACCGGCATCGAGATGGCGAGCGTTCCGACGACGACGCAGACCGTCCAGATGCCCGTCCGCCAGAGCGAGGACCAGAACAGCGGGTCCTCGAACACGGCCGCGAAGTTGTCCCAGCCGGCGAAGCCCGTGAGGCGGCCGAAGCGACTCACCTCCTGCGTGGAGGTGTAGGCGAGGTCGATGATGGGCCAGCCGATGATCGCGACGGCGAGCGCGAGGCTCGGCACGATCATGAGGAGCGGCACGGATCTCTGGAGTCGGGTCGCCATCGTCCCTCGTTGCCGCCGTGGAGAGGGAGAGCGGCGGGGGCCGCTCTCCCGGATTGGTTCAGAGACCGCGGATCCGGTTGATCTCGGCCGCGGCGGCGTTCAGGCCATCCTCGGGCGAGACCTGCCCGAGGTAGATCTGCTGGAGCGTCCGCACGGTGACGTCGGCGATCTCTTCCCAGTTCTCGATCACGGGGGCGAACTTCGCATAGGGCAGCCCCGCCGCAAAGCCCGCGACGTCGGGGTCCTTCGAGAAGTTGTCCATCGCCGCCACGTTCTTCGTCACCGGCAGGAAGCCCTCGCCGATGTCGAACTCGGACCGGTACTGGTCCTGATAGGCGAATTCGATGAACTTCCACGCGGCTTCCTTGACGTCGGAATCCGCGAACATCATCAGCGTGTCGGTCACGCCATAGGTCGCCTTGGCGCCCGCTTCCGGCAGCGGCAGGATCTGGTAGCGCAGGTTCGGCGCCTCTTCCTTGATCTGCGGGATCAGCATCGGGAAGGTGAAGATCGTCGCCACCTGGCCCTGCTTGAACAGGTTGAAGACCTCTTCCCGGTTGTAGTTGGTGGGCGACGGCTGGGTCAGCCCCTCGTCGATCATCTGCTTGTAGAGCGTGGCCGCCGTCACCGCGGCCTCGCTGTTCAGCCCGCTCGTCCCGTCCTCGTTCAGGATGTCGCCGTCGTGTGTCCAGAGGGAGTAGTAGTAGTAGGCGTCGGTCTCGATCTCCTTGCCCTGGAGGCCGAAGGCGAAGACGTCGTCAGGGAGGGCCGAGATGGCCACGGCCGCCTCGTAGAGCTCGTCCCAGGTGGTGGGCGGGGCGACGCCGGCCTTTTCGTAGATGTCGAGGTTGACCATCATCGCGCGGGCCGAGGCGGCGACGGGCAGGCCCATCATCTCGCCGTCGATGATCCCGGGCTCCATGAAGGTGCCGATGAAGGTATCCCGGAACTCCGGCGTCAGGTAGCCGTCGATGGGTTCGGCGATGCCCTGCGCGGCGAAGTCCAGCAGCCAGCGCGTGCCGATGATCGACAGGTCGGGCGCGTTGCCGCCCGCCACGTCGGTCGTGAGCCGCTGGAGCAGCGTGTTCCACGGCACGACCTCAATGTTGATCTTGATGTCGGGGTTCGCCGCCTCGAAGTCGGCCGCCACCTTCTGGAAGTAGGGTCCGGTCTTCGAGCTGTATTCGGCCACGGTGAAGTCCACCGTGGTCTGCGCCGAGGCCGCCCCGGCAAGGCCGAGGCCGAGCCCGAGGGCCAAGAGGGCCGTTGAAGTCCTGAGCGGAAGGGTCATGAGGGGTCTCTCCTGTTGTCGTGCAGTTATACCAAGGGCGGGTCCGACCGGCTCTGCACAGCCGACGCTGGTGCGGTCATGTTCCGCTTCCAGAGACTGCCCGTGAAATCGCGTTTAGGCATTGCGGCATGTCATCCCTGCATAACCGCGGCCCTCAGATCGTGATCCGCCACGAATGCTCGGGTTCGTAGCCCAGCACGCGGCGCGCCTTGACGATGGACAGGAGCGTGGCCGTCCCCTCCAGCTTGCCCCGCAGGGGGACGTTCGGGAAGACCTCGGCCATCAGCTCCGCGCTGTCGCGGGTCATCACGGTATCGGCGTTGGCGATGATGAAGTGGTCCGCGCCGGTCAGGTCGACATGAAGCGACTTCCGCACCGCCTGCGCCGCGTCGCGCGCGTCGATGTAGCCCCAGAGGTTCCACTCGCGGAAGTGCGGGGTGTCCTGCCAGGTGGGGAAGCGGACGTAGTCGTGCGGCTCCATCACGTTCGAGAGCCTGAGCCCGATCAAGGTCGTGCCCGGGTTCCAGCGCGCCATCTGGCGGGCCATCTCCTCGCCGAGGTCCTTGGACAGCGAATAGGCGCTTTCGGGCCGCATCGGGTGGTCTTCGTCCACCGGCGCATAGGCGGGCGGGTTGCCGGGGGAGAAGGGCAGGCCGAGCGTCGTTTCGGATGAGGCCCAGACGATGCGGCGGACGCCCGCCCGAAGCGCCGCGTCGAAGACGTTGTAGGTCGAGACGACGTTCGACCGGAACGTCACCTCCTCGGGCATCAGGTCGGGCGCGGGAATCGCGGCGAGGTGGACGACCGCGTCCGGCACGCGGAACTTGCGGAACGGGTGGTCCTTGCCCCCCGTCCACTGCATCGCGTCCATCACCTGCGCGAAGTCCGTCAGGTCGACCTTGAGGAGCGGGCAGACCGGGTCGGGCGAGGCGACCATGTCGACGTTCAGGACCTCGTATCCCCGTTCGACCAGATGGCGGCACACGGCCCGCCCCGCCTTGCCGCTGCCGCCGGTGACGACGATGTTCTTCATGCCGGTGTCCTCCGTTCCGGGGGCAGCCTAGCAGGCCCTGCGATGCGCGCGAATGCGTATGGCGAATGCCGCGATGCCTTGACGGCATTGGAGGCGGGGCGCGAACTTCCCCAAGGATCGCCGAGGGCCAGCAAGGGAGACCCGCGATGAGACATGACGGCCGCATCGCCCTCGTCACGGGGGCCGCCCATGGGATCGGGCGGGTGATCTCGACCCGCCTCGCGTCCGAAGGGGCGGCGGTCGCCGTGATCGACCTCGACGCCGATGGGGCGGAGGCGACGGCAGTGGCGATCCGCGACGCGGGCGGGCGCGCCTTTGCCGCACGGGCCGACATCATCGACATGGCTGCGCTGACGGCGGCGGTGGACGCCGCCGAGGCCGCGCTTGGCCCGGTCGACATCCTCGTCAACAACGCGGCCTACACGGCGGCGGGCGACCTCCACGGCATCTCGCTCGAGGCCTGGCACCGCGAGATCGACGTGAACGTGAACGGCACCTACCACTGCCTCCGCGCGCTCCTGCCGCGCATGGTGGAGCGGGGGCGGGGGACGGTGGTCAACATCGCCTCGGTGAACGGCGTGCGCTACTTCGGCAACCCCGCCTACAGCGCCGCCAAGGCCGCGCTCATCAACCTCACCCAGTCGGTCGCCTCCGAATACGGCCGCCACGGCATCCGCTGCAACGCGATCCTGCCGGGGTCGGTGCGGACCGACAACATCACCTGGAAGATCCGGCAGGAGCGCGACCCGGACGTCTTCCGGAAGCTCGCCAAGTGGTATCCCCTTGGCCGCGTGGCCGAACCCGATGACGTGGCGAAGGCCGTGTCCTTCCTCGCCTCCGACGAGGCGAGCTACATTACCGGCGTTGCGCTGCCGGTGGACGGCGGGCTGCTCGCGGGCATGAACGTGATGATCGCCGACTTCATCCTCGAGGACTGAGGGTCACGCGCTTGCGGGCGGCCACTCGACCTCCGCGTCGATCGGGAATACCGGGCGCGGCATCGACCGGAAGTCGAAGCGCGACAGCACGGGGGAGGTGAGACCCGGCGCATCCACCTCGATGATCTGGTCATGCCCGAAGAACTCGTCGAACCCCGCGCGGAAGTGCCCGCGCGACTTTACGACGACCGCGCGGGCCGCGCCGATGTCGAGGCCCATCATCTCGAAGAACACCGGGTCCGCGCATTGCGTGCGGATCGAGATGACGACGACCGAAATGCCGTCGAGGTCGAGGAGCACGGAAAGCCCGAGGTTCATCCGCCGCCCGGCATAGAAGCCGCGCCGGCCGACGCAGTCGCCGTCGCGGATGCTCACGACACGGGCGTCGGCCTCGAAGCGCTTCGAGAAGGCGTCCGGGGCGGCGCGGTTGAAGACGGCGCGGAACTGCGCGCCTTCGCCCAGCCGCGCGGCCTCGGCTGCGAGCGCGGAGTCGAAGATCACTCCCACGAGGATGTTGTGGAGCCCCCGCGCATGGAGCGCCTCGAGGATCCACATCGTGTTCCCGTTCCCGCCCCCGCCCGGGTTGTCGGCCACATCGGCGAGCGCGAGCGCCGGAAGCCCCGGATCGGCGCAGACCTGCGCCACGCGCTCCACTGCCTCGGGGAGCGGCGTGAGGCGGGGGACGAAGCGCAGATGCTCCGCCCAGACCCGGCGGGCGATCTGGTCCGCCACACGCTTCGCCTCGCCGTTCCGAGTCCGTGCGGTGACGATGATGGCGAGTCCGTTCTTGGGCGTGTCGCTGTAGGCGAACCCGCCGAGGATCGAGACGTTGGCGATGTCGCCCCCCGCGAGCGACTGCCCGTAGTCCATCACGTCCGCATAGGGTCCGGCGGCGGTGAGAAGCGTCACCGTCGGCGGGACGAGCGGCATCCGCACGAACGCCACCTCGGGGCGCATGCCCCCCCACATCTCGTGCAGGAGCGCCGCCGCGTCGCCTCCCCGCTCCAGCATGTCCACATGCGGGTTGGTCTGGTAGGCCACCACAATATCGGCGCAGTGCACCATACGCTCCGACACGTTGCCGTGGAGGTCGAGCGTCGCGATCACCGGGACGTCGGGCCCCACGATGGCGCGGACGGCGCAGAAGATCTCCCCGTCCGGATCGGTGTTCTCGGTCGTGATCATCGCGCCGTGGTTCGAGATGTAGACGGCGTCGAGCGGCCCCGCCGCCGCGAGCCTGCGTCGCATCTCCTCCAGCACGTCGGCGAAGAAGCTGTGGTCCAGCGGCCCTCCCGCCTCCACGAGGCCCACGAGGATCGGCACCGGCTCCCACGCGCCCCGAGCATCCATGGCGGCGCAGAAGCCCCTGATCTCGGCGGGAAGTTTCGGGTCGGCGCTCCGCAGATCCTCGAGGATCTCGTCGCCTGCGAGGTAGACGCGCTTGAGGAAATCCTCCTCCGTGATGACCGGCGCGAAGCGGTTGCTTTCGAGCATGAGGCCCAGGATGGCGACGCGCGGGCGGTCTCTGGCTGGCATCTCGTCTGTCCGGGAGGAGGCGTTGGCGGGCACCATAAGGCGGCCCGCGCGCGGCCTTCCAATGCAAGGTCCGACTAGGCCGATGCCGCCTCCGCATGGGCCGCTCGCGCCCCGCATGCGCCGCGCGCATGGCGTGATCGGCATTCGGCATTCGCGCCCCGGAAAAGGCAGGGCGATAGTCATGGCGCACACGAGGAGCATGCGCATGGCGGACGGGATCAGGCCCTTCTGGCGGAACTGGATCGGCGGCGCCTGGGTCGAGGGCGGGGACCGCACGACGATCCCCGTGACCGACCCTGCGACGGGCGAGGTCATCGCAGAGGTCGCGCGCGGCACGCCCGCCGACATCGACCGCGCGGTGCGCGCGGCGCGGGCCTGTTTCGACAGCCGCATCCTCCGCGACGTCCGCCCGCACCGGCGGGGCGACCTGATGCTCAAGGTCGCCGAGGAGCTGGGCAAGGCAGCCGACGAGATCGCGGTCGTCGAATGCCGCGACAACGGCAAGACGCTGGCGAACGGGCGCAACGAGGTGACGCTGACGCAGCGCTACCTCACCTACTATGCGGGCCTCGCCGACAAGCTCGAAGGCCGCCAGATCCCGCTCGGCGACGGATACGTCGACTACACCGTCCACGACCCCTTCGGCGTCTCCGCCCAGATCGTGCCGTGGAACGGGCCGCTCCCCGTCGGGGCGCGCTCCATCGCCTGCGCGCTCGTCACCGGCAACACGGTGGTCCTGAAATCCCCCGAGGACTCGCCCCTGAGCCTCTTCCTCCTCGCCGAGGCCTGCGAGCGGGCAGGGGTCCCGCCCGGCGCCGTCAACATCGTCTGCGGCTACGGGGCCGAGGCTGGGGCGGCGCTCGCCGCGCACCCCGACATCGACCACATCGTCTTCACGGGGTCGCTCGAGACGGGCAAGTCAGTCCTCCGCGCCGCCGCCGAACGGGTGATCCCCTGCGTCATGGAACTCGGCGGCAAGTCCGGCGCCATCATCCACGCCGACGCCGATCTCGACCGCACCGCAGCCAGCGCCGTGCGCGGCATCTTCACCCACGCGGGCCAGATCTGCTCCGCAGGCTCCCGCCTCATCGTGCACCGGAGCGTCCACGACGACCTCGTCGCGCGCATCGTGAAGCTCGCCTCCGTCCGTACCGTCGGCTCCGGCATCGACGGCTGCGACATGGGCCCGCTGATCTCCGCCCGCCAGCTCGCCCGGGTCGAGGCGCTCTGCGCCTCCGGCATCGCAGAAGGCGCGACCCCCGTCCTCGGCGGCGCCCGCGTCCCCGGCCTTGCCGGGCACTTCATGGCGCCCACGATCTTCACCGGCGTCCGCCCCGACATGCGCATCGCGCAGGAGGAGTTCTTCGGCCCCGTCCTCGTCGTCCTCCCCTTCGACACGCCGGAGGAGGCGGTCGCCATCGCCAACGGCACGCCTTACGGCCTCGCCGCCGGGGTCTACACGCGCGACCTGAAGCTCGCCCACTGGACGGCCGATCGGCTCGTCGCGGGGCAGGTCTACGTGAACGAGTGGTGGGCAGGCGGGGTCGAGACGCCGTTCGGCGGCATGAAGCGGTCGGGCTACGGGCGCGAGAAGGGGCAGGAGGCGCTCCTGGGCTACGTCCAGACGAAGAACGTGGGCATCCGCCTGTAACTCACAGGCAGGTGTAGCCGCCGTCGATCACCATCGCCGCCCCGGTGACGTAGCGCGCGGCGGCGGACGCGAGGTAGACGGCCAGCGGCCCGAGGTCCTCAGGCTCCCCCAGCGCGCCCATGGGGATGTTGCGCACGAGCCCCTCGATGATCTCGGGGTTCTTCTCGGCCCAGGCCCGGTTCGGGTCGGTGCCGAAGATGCCCGGGCAGATCGCGTTCACCGTGATCCCGTGCTTCGCCCAGTCCACCGCGAGGCTCCGCGTCAGCATCAGCACCGCGCCCTTCGCGGCCTCGTAGTGCCGCCCCTCGATCCCGCGCCCCGCGACCATCCCGTTGATCGAGGCGATGTTGATGATCCGCCCGCCCGCGCCCCGGTCGATCATCGCCCCGCCGATGGCCTTGCAGCAGAGGAAGACGGAGGTGAGGTTCAGGTCGACGAGCGCCTTCCACTGGTCGAGCGGCATGTCCTGAAGGGCCACGTTCGCCCGCCGCCCGCCGATGTTGTTGACGAGGATGTCGAACGGCCCGGAGCGCTCCAGCGCCTCCGCGCAGACGCGCGCGCAGGTGCCGGGGTCGGCCATATCCGCGACGATGGTGGTGGCGCGCCGGCCAAGCGAAGCGATTTCGCCCGCGACGGCGGCAAGGCTCTCCTCGGTGCGCCCCGTCAGCGTGATGTCCGCGCCGACGCCCGCCATGGCCAGCGCCATCTCGCGCCCGAGGCCCCGGCTGCCGCCGGTCATGAACACGCGGCGCCCATCAAGCCGCAGGCGGTCGAGCACGGACATGGGCGGTCCTCCCTGATGCACCCGGCCTCGATAGGCCCCGCGCCCGGGCAGGTTAAATGCCGATGCGGAATGGCCGGATGCCCGCCGGGCATCGCGCCCGGCTTCAGCGGATCAGGATCGCCCGGAAATCGTTGACGTTCGTCCCCGTGGGTCCCGGCACGAACAGGTCCCCCGCCGCGTCGAACGCCCCCCAGGCATCGTGCGCGGCGAGAAGACCGGCCGGATCGTGCCCCGCGGCCCGGAGCCGTGCGGCGGTGCTGCCGTCGGCGAAGGCCCCCGCGTTGTCCTCGGACCCGTCGATGCCGTCGGTGTCGGCGGCCAGCGCCGCGATCCCCGGGACTCCGTCGATCCCGAGCGCGAAGGACAGGAGAAACTCCGTGTTCCGGCCGCCGCGACCGCCGTCGCCCGACAGCGTCACCGTCGTCTCGCCACCCGACAGGATCACCACGGGCTTGCCGAAGGGCCGACCCTTCCGCGCCACCTCCCGCGCGATGGCCGCGTGGACGCGGCCCACATCCTTCGCCTCGCCCTCGATCGCGTCCGACAGGATCACCGCCGGCACGCCCTCCGCCTCCGCTGTCCGGGCCGCCGCTTCCAGCGACAGCGCGGCCGAGGCGATCACCCGCACCTCGTCCCGCGCGAAGTCCAAGTCGGTGGGCATCGGCGCATCCTCGGGCGCGTCCTGCAGGTGCCGAAGGATCGCCTCCGGCAGCGCGATCCGGTGCGCCGCGATCAGCCGCATGGCGTCCGCCCGGTTCCGCCGGTCGGCCACGGTCGGCCCCGAGGCGACCTCGGCCGGATCGTCCCCCGGCACGTCCGACACCACTAGGCTCACGACCCGAGCGGGGTGCGCGGCGCGCGCGAGGCGCCCGCCCTTCACCCGGCTCACCTGCTTGCGAATGGCGTTCATGGCCGAGATCGGCGCGCCCGAGGCGAGAAGTGCCCGGTTCAGCGCTGCCTCGTCCTCGAGCGTCAGCCCCTTGGGCGGGGCAGGGAGCAGCGCCGACCCCCCGCCGCAGATCAGCGCCACGACGAGGTCGTCCTCGGTGAGCCCCGCCACGGCGGCGAGGAGCGCCTCCGTCGCCGCCATGCCCGCGGCGTCGGGGACCGGGTGCGAGGCTTCCATCACCCGCAGATGCCGGCAGGGTGCCGCATAGCCGTAGCGCGTGACGATCACGCCCTCGACGGGTTCACCCCAGAGCTCCTCGAACGCCGCGCCCATCTGCGCCGCCCCTTTCCCCGCGCCGATCACGACGGTGCGGCCCTTCGGACGCGCGGGCAGGGCGGCCGCGAGCGCGGCCTTCGGGTCCGCCGCGCGGACGGCGGCGTCGAAGAGGCGGGTCAGGAGGGCGCGGTCGGTCATGGGCCAAGTTCGACCACGAAACCCGCGCGAAGGCCAGCGGGGCTCATGCCCCGGGCCATGTGTCCGAGAGCCGGTAGCCCTCGGGCCAGGGATCGCCCTCGGCGAGGATGTGCTGGTGCGTGCCCGTGACCCACGCACGCCCGGCGATCTCGGGCACGATCCCGTCGATGGGCCCGATCTTCGCGCGGCGAAGGATGCGTCCCGTGAAGGTCGAGTCGATGACCGAGAAGGCCGTCAGCCGGTCGCCCTCCGCCATGTCTCCCTTCGCCGCGAGCAGCGCCATTCGCGCGGAAACGGCGGTCCCCGTGGGCGAACGGTCGATCTTCCCCGGCCGCACCGCGACGGCGTGGCGAGTCGAAAGGCTCGCCCCCTCCCGCACCACCGGCGCGGCGAAGAGGCAGAACGAGATGTGGCGCCAGTCCCGCAGGATCGGATGCGAGAACCCGATCGCCTCCGTCGCCGCCTGCGAAATTCGTGTGCCAAGCTCCGCGAGGTGCCTGCACTCGGACGGAATGAGCCCGAACCCCAGCGCGCCTGCGTCCACCACCACGAAGCTGTCGCCTCCGAACGCCGTGTCGACCGTGAGCGTGCCCAGGCCCGGCACGTCGAGCGCCACGCCAAGCCGTTGCGCGAACGACGGCAGGTTCGTCACCGCCACCTCCTCCACCACGCCGTCCCGGCACTGCGCGCGGACCTCAACGAGGCCCCCGGGCGCCTCCAGCACCAACCGTGTCTCGGGCTCGTCCATCGGCAGGATGCCGGTCTCCAGGAGGACCGTCGCCACGCAGATCGAGTTCGACCCCGACATGGGCGGGTTGTCGGCGGGCTCCATGATGAGGAACCCCATCTGCGCGCGCGGGTCCTTCGGCGGCACGAGAAGGTTGACGTGCCGGAAGACCCCGCCGCGCGGCTCGTTCAGGACGAAGTTCCGCAAGCGACCGTCGCGGGCGATGAAGTCGCGCTGGTCCCAGAGCGTATCGCCGGGCGGCGGGGCAACGCCGCCCACGATCACGTCCCCGACCTCGCCCGCCGCATGGGCGCTGACGACATGGATGACCTTGCGCGCGCGCATCTGCGGGCTCCCCCGGGCTGTTTCGCCCTGAATAGACCGGCCCGCGCCGCGCCGTCGAGCCTTCAGCCGACCCGCTCGCCCCGCACCCATGTGGCGACCGGCACCGGCACGCCGCCCGGAAGCCGCCGGAACCGCAGGAGGTCCCCCCGCCGCCCGACCTCGAGCGCGCCGCGATCCGCGAGGCCCACGCGCTCCGCCGGCGCCTTGGTCACGGTGCGGATGCCCCGCGGCAGGTCCGACCAGATGTCGCCCAGCTTCACCGCCGCCAGCAGGAGCGCGGAGGGCACGTAGTCCGACGACAGGATGTCGAGCCGGTCGGCCTCCGCCAGCGTCCGCGCCGCGACGTTCCCCGAATGCGAGCCCCCGCGCACGAGGTTCGGTGCCCCCATGATGACGGCGATCCCGGCCTCTCCGCAGGCCGACGCCGCCTCCTCCGTCGTGGGAAACTCGGCCAGGCTCACGCCGTGCCCCTTCGACACCGCGACCTGCTCCGCCGTCGTGTCGTCATGGCTCGCGATCACCGCGCCATACCGCCGTGCCGCCTCCACCGCCCCCGCCTCGTGCGCCTCACCCAACCGTGCGCGCAACCGTTCGAGATAGCCCACGTACTCGTCGAACCGCTCCCGGCTCATCCCGTGCTTGCCGATGATGTAGTCCGCGAACTTCTCGAGGTCCGAGAACTGCCGCTGCCCCGGCGTGTGGTCCATGAGCGAAACGATCCCCACCCGGTCCTCCGGCCCGAACTCGCCCAGCTCGTCGAGCAGCGTTTCCGAGCACGTCTCGGCCCGGAGGTGCAGGTGATGGCTGATCCTGAGCGTCCCCGCCGCCCGCATGGCAAGGATCTCGTCGGCCAGCGCCCGGGCGTAGCGCTTGTAATGCACCGCCGCGCCCGAGACGATGGAGCCCACGCGGAGCGCGTCGAAGACGGTGGTGATGCCGGTGGAGGCCAGCTCCGCGTCATGCGCGCCGATGGCGGCATGGTGCGGCCAGTCCACCTTGGGGCGCGGCGAGATGTGGCGTTCGAGGTTGTCGGTGTGAAGCTCCACGAGGCCGGGGCACACGAAGTCGCCGTGGCAGTCGCTGGCGCCTGGCGGCACCGCGGTGCCGTGGTCGATGGCGGCGATCATCCCGTCGCGGACCTTCAGGCTGCCGCGCAGCGTTTCGCCCGGCAGGACGAGCATGGCGTTGGCGAGGACGAGATCGTCTGTCATCAAGATGTCATCTCCGGATGCAAGGTCCCGCCGGAGCAGGAGAAAACGCCATGACAGCCTTCCGCCGCCACGCCGTCTACTACACGCCGCCGCCGGGCGCCTTCGCGGACTTCGGGGCGGAATGGCTCGGCTGGGACGTGGCGAGAGGAACCCGCGCCACGCGGACGTTGGACGTCGAGGACGCGGAAGACATCACCGCGACACCCCGCCGCTACGGCTTTCACGCCACGCTGAAGCCGCCCTTCCGGCTGGCCGAGGGGCGGACGGTCGCGGAACTTGAGGCCGCCGTTGCGGACGCCGCTGCGGTCACGCCCGCGATCCGGGGCGCGCGGCTTCACCTCCAGCGGCTCGGCCCGTTCCTCGCGCTCGTGCCCGCGACCGAACACGCCCCCTTCTCGACGCTCGCCGACGCCATGGTTCGCGACCTCGATGCCTTCCGCCTGCCGCCGTCCGACGCCGAGATCGCCCGCCGCCGCGGAGCGGGGCTGACGCCGGCACAGGACGCGCATCTCCTCCGCTGGGGGTATCCGTACGTCTTCGAGGAGTTCCGCTTCCACTTGACGCTGTCGGGCAAGCTCGACCCGGCCACCGCCGACCGCGTCGAAGCCGCGCTTGCCCCCGTGCTGACGGAGGTCGTCCCCAACCCCTTCGACATCACCGACGTGACGCTCGCGGGCGAGGACGAGGACGGCTACTTCCACGAACTCCACCGCTACACCCTCTCCGGGTAAAGCGCCGCCCGCGCCGCCGCCACCGTCTCGGCGGGCGTCCCGCTGTTGTCGAGCGCCACGACGTCCGGCCCCGCGACCGTGAACTCCCCCGCCCGCGCGAGCCGCTCGGCGATGTCCTCCGCCGTCTCCCGTCCGCGCCCCGCAAGCCGCGCCGCCAGCACTTCGGGCCGCGCCGTCAGCGCCAGCACCCGCATTCCCCGGAAGAAGCGGCGCGCATCCGGCAGCGCCCCGCGCGAGAGGTTCGCGATCACGTCCGTCCCTTCGTCGAGCCGCTCGACGATGGCGCGCGGGATGCCGTAGCGCAGCCCGTGGGCCTCCCACCACAGCACGAACTCGCCGAGCGCCCTGCGCCGGTCGAATTCGGCGGGCGCGACGCCCTCGAACTCCTCGCCCCCCGCCTCGGCGGGTCGCGTGATGACCCGCCGCGCCCGCACGAGCCCCGGCGTCGCCGCCACCAGCGCGTCGATCACCGTATCCTTGCCGACGCCCGAAGGCCCGACGACCGCGATGAGCCGCCCGGTCATGCCGCGCGTCCGGCGAAGCGGCCCACGTCGATCTCCCGGTCGGCCACGCGCGCCCGCGCGCCTTCGTCGTGGAAGATGCCCACGATCGCCGCGCCCCGCGCCTTCGCCTCCTCGATCAGCGTCAGCACCGTCTCGCGGTTCGCCGCGTCGAGGCTCGCGGTCGGCTCGTCGAGGACAAGCGCGGGGTAGGGGTGGACGAAGCCGCGCGCGATGTTCACCCGCTGCTGTTCGCCGCCCGAGAAGGTCGTGGGGCTGAGGGTCCAGAGCGTCTCCGGAATGCGGAGGCGGGTGAGGAGCACGCGCGCCCGCTCCAGCGCCTCGGCTTGGGGCGTGCCCACCGCCAGCAGCGGCTCCGCCACCACCTCGAGCGTCGGCACCCGCGGCACGACGCGCAGGAACTGGCTGACGTATCCAAGGGTTGTGCGCCGAAGCTCCAGCACCTCGCGCGGCTCGGCCTTTGCCACGTCCACGGCGCCCACCCGGATCGCACCCGAGGCGGCGAGGTAGTTGCCGTAGATCATCCGCATCAGCGTGGACTTCCCCGCGCCCGACGGCCCCGTCAGCGCCACGCATTCGCCCGGCGCGACGGAAAGGTCCGCGTCCCGCATCACCTCGATCACCGCGCCGCCCTGGTTGTGGAGGGTGAAGCGCTTGGAGACGTTCTCGATCCGGATCATGGTCACACCTGCAGGACGGAGGAGACAAGGAGCTGCGTGTAGGCGTGCTGCGGATCGTCCAGCACCTGGTCGGTGAGCCCCGTCTCGACCACGCGTCCGTCCTTCATCACCATCAGCCGGTGCGCCAGAAGCCGCACCACGGCCAAGTCATGCGTGACCACCACCGCCGACAGCCCCATCCCCCGCACGAGACCGCGCAGGAGGTCCAGAAGCCGCGCCTGCACGCTCACATCGAGCCCCCCGGTGGGCTCGTCCATGAACACGAGCCGCGGCCCGGTCACGAGGTTCCGCGCGATCTGGAGCCGCTGCTGCATCCCGCCCGAGAACGCCGTGGGGCGGTCGTCGATCCGGTCGGCGGCAATCTCGACGCGGCCCAGCCAGTCGGTCGCCGTCTCGCGGATCTGCCCGTAATGCCGCGCGCCCACGGCCATCAGCCGCTCGCCGACATTGCCGCCCGCGCTCACGCCCATCCTGAGCCCGTCGCGCGGGTTCTGGTGGACGAAGGCCCAATCGGTCCGCCCTAGCATCCGGCGTTCGGGTTCCGACATGCGCAGCGTGTCGCGCGGACCGTCGGCCCGCGTGTCGAAGATCACCTCGCCCTCGTCAGCCTGAAGATGGCCCGCCAGGCAGTTGAGAAGCGTGGACTTTCCCGAGCCGCTTTCGCCCACGATCCCCATGACCTCGCCCGGGTAGAGCGTGAAGGACACGCCCTCGCACCCCGTCCGCGCACCATAGCGCTTCGTCAGCCCCCGGACGTCCAGAAGCGGTGTCATGCGGCCTCCTCGCGCCGTGCGCGGCAGTAGTCGGTGTCGGAGCAGACGAACATGCGGCTGCCCGCGTCGTCGGTGATGACCTCGTCGACGTAACTGTCGGTCGATCCGCAGAGCGCGCAGGGGTGTTCCGCCTTCGACGGATCGAACGGATGATCCTCGAAGTCGAGGCTGACCACCTTCGTCCAGGGCGGCACCGCGTAGATGCGCTGTTCGCGCCCTGCGCCGAAAAGCTGGGTCGCCGGGCAGTCCGACAGCTTCGGGTTGTCGAACTTCGGGATCGGCGAGGGGTCCATCACGTAGCGCCCCTCGACCTTCACCGGGTAGGCGTAGGACGTGGCGATCGCCCCGTGCCGCGCGATGTCCTCGTAGAGGCGGACATGCATCAGCCCGTAGTCCTCGAGCGCGTGCATCTTCCGCGTCTCGGTCTCGCGCGGTTCGAGAAAGCGCAGCGGCTCCGGGATCGGCACCTGGTAGACGAGGATCTGGTCCTCGGTCAGCCGCTGTTCAGGGATGCGGTGGCGCGTCTGGATGACAGTCGCCTCCGCCGTAGCCTCCGTCGTCGCCACCCCGGCGGTCTTCTCGAAGAACTTCCGGATCGACACCGCGTTGGTCGTGTCGTCCGCGCCCTGGTCGATGACCTTGAGCCGGTCGTCCGGCGTCAGGCACGCCGCCGTCACCTGCACCCCGCCCGTGCCCCAGCCGTAGGGCATGGGCATCTCGCGGGAGGCGAAGGGGACCTGATAGCCCGGGATCGCCAGCGCCTTGAGAAGCGCGCGGCGGATCATGCGCTTGGTCTGCTCGTCGAGATAGGCGAAGTTGTAGTGGGTCACGAATTCGCCCCTTTCCGGTGGTTTCCTGCGCGCGGTCGGGACAGGAGGCCGCGATGGACATCAGCTTTTTCGGCAGCCTCGCCTGCGAGGCGGAGGTGAACCTGCTTCAGGCCCTGCAAGGCGGCGTGCCCGAGGGCGCGTGCCTTGGCGTGGGCGCGGGGACCGTGGCCGTCGTGGCGTTGTTCCTCGCGGTCGAGTCGCTGGTGATCCTGTGGATCGTGCGGAGGGCGCGGGCACGCCGGTCGACGCCGGCCCCGGCCGATCCCGGCCCGATCTGGAGCGCACGCGCCGGGCGCGACGGCGGCCCGATCCGCTAGGGCACGCATACGGCGGGAACGCGCATGTTCAGGTTCGCCTTCACGACGCTCTGGACCGGCCTCGCGCTGGCGATGACCCTCGCCGTGCAGGACGAGGCGGACGCCGTCCAGCGCGCGATCCTCATCCTGTTCACGGGCTTCGGCGCCATCTTCATGTTGGTGACCTGGCGCCAGTGGCGCCGCCGCCGCAGCCTGCGGACCGAGGTCGAGGGTGGCGTATCGGTCTACGTCTGGATCGACCTCGACGGGCGGGAGCGCCGTTCGACCGCCGATCCCCGGCCCGACTGGGACGCGGCCGACGGCGACGGCGACGGGGATGGGGGCGACTAGGCTCATTCCGCCGCCTCGCGCAACTCGCCCATCGCCTCGCGGCGGAGCTTGCGGATCAGTTCAAGCTCGGACTGGAAGTCCACGTAATGCGGAAGCTTTATGTGCTCGAGAAAGCCCGTCGCCTGGATGTTGTCGCAGTGGTAGAGCACGAACTCCGCGTCCTGCGCCGGCACGCCCGCGTCGTCCTCGCCCAGCTCCTTCCACCGGAGCGCACGGTCGACGAGACTCATGGAGATCGCCTTCCGCTCGGACTGGCCAAACACAAGCCCGTAGCCCCGCGTGAATTGCGGCGGCTCGGTCTTCGAGCCCTTGAACTGGTTCACGGTCTCGCATTCGGTCAGCTCGATCTCGCCCAGTTCGATGGCGAAGCCCAGTTCGGGAATTTCCATTTCCACGGAGACGTTTCCGATCCGAAGCTCGCCCACGAAGGCATGGGTCCGCCCGTAGCCGCGCTGCGTCGAGTAGGCGAGCGACAGGACGAACCCCTCGTCCCCCCGCGTCAGCGCCTGCAGGCGGAGCGGGCGGTCGGCCGGCAACTCCAGCGGCTCCCGCGTGAGGTCCGGCGGCGTCGCATCGTCGTGCGGCTCGTCCTCGATCAGCCCTTCGCGGTCAAGGAAGCCCAGGATATGCGGCATCGGCGCCTCGCGGGGCGCGGCCTCGGGTGCGGGCGCGACCTCGCCCTCGGCGGCCAGCGCGAAGTCGAGGAGGCGGTGCGTGTAGTCGAAGGTCGGCCCCAGCACCTGCCCCCCCGGCGCGTCCTTGAAGGTCGCGCTGATGCGGCGGTCGCAGGCCATGGCGGCGGTGTCCACCGGGCGCGTGAGACCGAACCGGGGGAGCGTCGTGCGGTAGGCGCGGATCAGGAACACCGCCTCGATCAGGTCGCCGCGCGCCTGCTTGATCGCAAGCGCGGCGAGGTCGGGGTCGTAGAGCGAGCCCTCCGCCATGACCCGGTTCACGGCCAGCGCCATCTGCTCGCGGATCTGGGCGACGGAAAGCTCGGGGACGGACGGGTCGCCCCGCCGCTCCTCGGCCAGCCAGGCATGGGCATTCTCGATGGCGCGCTCGCCGCCTTTCGTGGCCACGTACATCAGCCGACCCTCGTGGTGCGGGGCAGGGCGGCCACGCGGTCGCCTGCCGTCAGGAAGAAGTCGAGCCCGAGCGGGAAGAGCCGCGCATTGCGCCGAAACGCCTCCGTCTCGGGGAGCGACAGGCGGGCGGTGTCGCGGATGCCGGGGCCGGCGAGGGTGGCGCCCTCGGCCCCCAGTGCCGCCATCTCCACGATCAGCGTGGCCGAGCGGTCGGGGTACTCCGCCTCGCCGATCCGGTAGCCCTCGAGCGGCAGGATCGCGTCCCACGTTCCCACGGCGAAGGCGGCCTCGGCCCGCCCCACCACGGGCGCGCCGGTGTGGAAGGCGATCCAGCCCCGCACCTCCGCCGTGTCGTGCGCCCCTGCGAGGTGCACCGGCGTCTCGGTGTCGCAGAGCGTCAGGATCAGCGTCCCCGCCGCCACGGACAGGGGCGCGGGCGGGCGGGCACCGACGAGCCGCTCGATCCGCCCCGGCCGGGCCATCACGGACATCGCCGCGCGGAAGGCGTGGGCCGCCTCAACGGGCGCGTCGGCGAACCCGCCGTCCAGCACAGCCTCCATCAGTCGTCCCCCCTCACCATCGTGAAGAACTCCACCTTCGTCGCCGCGGCCTTCGCCGCGCGGGTCCGCGTCGCCCCGGCCATCGCCTCGGCCAGCGGCTCCAGCACCGCCGCCCGCACGGGCGCCGCCTGCGCGCCCTGCATCAGCGCATCGACCAGCGCCGCCTGCCGCGCCTTGGCCTTGCTCCGACCCTGCACGTAGGCGTGGCCTGTCTCGCCGGACGCCAGCCGCAGGACGCAGCGCGTCACCGTCATCTCGCCCAGGTTGAAGGCCGCACCTGTCCCCCCGGTCCGTCCCCGCACCATCACCGAGCCCACCTCGGGCGGGCGCACCCAGTCGAAGGCGGGTTCCGCCCCGAGGCCGGCGAAAAGCCGGTCGAGCAGCCCGTCGGGTGCCTTCGCCAGAAGGCTCATCCAGCGCTGGCGGTCGGTCGCAGGGTCGGGCATAGACATCTTGAGGGGGCGTCCGCTGTCCTATACAACTAGACAAATCACTATCACCCGGGTCCACCCGAGGCAACCACCGCCCTGTGAAATTTCGATGACACTCCCCCGCACGCCGATCTGGAAATCCATCGCCGGAACGCTCGCCGACGAGATCGCGCGCGGCCACTGGACCGTGGGCGAGCGCCTGCCGACCGAGGCGGAGCTTTCCGCCCGCTTCGGCGTGAACCGCCACACCGTCCGCCGCTCCATCGCGGCGCTGGGGGACGAGGGGCTCGTGCATTCCCGCCGCGGGTCGGGGGTGTTCGTCGCGGGCAAGCCCACCGAATACCCGCTCGGGCGCCGCGTCCGCTTCCACCAGAACCTCCGCGCGGCGGGCCGTCTGCCGGGGCGCGAGGTTCTCTCCATCGCCACCCGCTCGTCGGACGCCGAGGAGGCCGAGGCGCTCGCCCTCGCGCCCGGCGCGGAGGTGCATTCCTACGAGGGCCTGTCGCTCGCCGACGGCCAGCCCATCGCCACCTTCCGCTCGGTCTTTCCCGCCGCCCGATTCCCCGACCTCCCCGCCGTCCTGCTCGAGGAACGCTCCACCACCGCCGCCCTTGCTCGCGTCGGCGTGCCGGACTACACCCGCGCCTCCACCCGTCTCACGGCGGTCCCGGCCACGGCGACGCAGGCGCTGCACCTGAGACTGCCCGAAGGTGCGCCGCTTCTCCGGTCCGTCTCGATCAACGTGGACCCCGAGGCGCGCCCCGTCGAATACGGCCACACGTGGTTCGCGGGCGACCGCGTGACCCTCACCCTGGGCACCGAATGACCCGTCACGAAACCGTCACGCCCCGCGCCTAGAGAGCACCCGGAAAGGATCCTCCCCATGCCGCTCCTGCCTCCGATCCGGCTCACCGGTGCGCGCGTCCTCCGCGACGGGGCGCTGCACGACACGGACCTGACCGTGTCCGACGGCATCCTGTCCGAGGACCGCGCGCCCGAGGTCGACCTCTCGGGCTACCTCGTGCTGCCGGGGATCGTGGACCTCCACGGAGACGGGTTCGAACGCCACCTCTCCCCGCGCCCCACAGCGCCGTTCGAGAAGGCCGAGGCGCTGCGCTCCGCCGCTGCCGAACTCGCCGCGAACGGCGTGACGACCGCGTGGTTCGCCCAAAGCTGGAGCTGGGAGGGCGGCTTCCGCGCCGGGACCGAGGCCGAGGCGATCCTCGCCGCGCTCGACCGCATCCGGCCGCGCCTCCTGCCGGACGTGCGGATGCAGATCCGGCTGGAAACGCATGTGCTGCCCGAACACCCCCGCGTGCTCGACGCGGTGCGGCGGCACGGCGTCGACTACATCGTGTTCAACAACCACCTTCCCGAGGCAGTGGACCTTGCCCGCGACAAGCCCGACCGCTTCGCCGCCTGGGCCGCGCAGCACCGCCGCACGCCGGAAGAGCAGATGGCGCGGGTGACGGCGGCGATGGAGCAGGAGCCCGAGGTGCCGGCGGCTCTCGCCCGTCTCGCGGTGGAACTCCGGCCGCTCGGCGTGCGCCTCGGCTCCCACGACGACGCGGATGCGGAGACGCGCGCCTTCTACCGCGGCATCGGCGCGGACATCGCGGAGTTCCCCACCACCGTCCCCGCCGCCCGCGCCGCCCGGGAGGCGGGGGAGCCGGTGCTCATGGGGGCGCCGAACGTGGTCCGGGGCGGCAGCCAGTCGGGCAACATCGCCGCCGAGGCGCTCGTGGCCGAGGGTCTCTGCGACGCGCTGGTGTCCGACTACTACTACCCCGCGCTCGCCCAGGCGGCCTGGCGGCTGGCCGACACCGGCGCGCTCTCCTTCGCGGCTGCGTGGGAGGCCGTCTCCACCGCCCCCGCACGCATCGCGGGGCTCCTGGACCGGGGGCACCTCGGGCCCGGCCAGCGCGCCGACCTCGTGGTGGTGGATCCGCGGACCCGCGCCGTCGAGGCGACCATCGCGGGCGGACGCATGGCACATCTTTCGGGCGGGGCCGCGCAGCGATTCATGGGATCGAAGGCGATGGCGCGGGCGGCGGCGGCGTCCTGAGCCTCAGCCGCCATACTTCTCGAGGAAGGCCTCGGCCTTGAGGCTGCGGAAATCGTCCAGCGTCTCCCTCAGCCGCTCGTGGCTCCAGTCCCACCACGCCAGCGCGATCAGCCGTTCCGCGATGGCGGGCGGCTGCCTGTCGCGCACCTTCACCGCCGGAACGCCCGCCACGATCGTGTAGGGCGCCACGTCCTTCGTCACGACCGCGCCCGAGGCCACGACCGCCCCATGCCCCACGGTCACCTCGGGCTTCACCATCGCGGCGTGCCCGATCCAGGTGTCGTGGCCGACGAACGACCGCCGCGCCCGGCGCCGGTCGAACCAGACCGCGTCATCCTCCGCATCGTCCCAGTAGGAGGCCGAGCGATACATGAAGTGATGCAGGCTCGCCCGGTCGAGCGGGTGGTCGGTCGCGCCGATCCGGACCGAGGCCGCGATGTTGGCGTGCTTGCCGATGTCCGCGTTCGCGATGTCGCAGAAGCGGTCGCAGTAGGAGTAGTCGCCGAACGTCGAATGGGCCAAGCGCGTATGCGCCCCGATCTCGACATAACGCCCCAGCGTCGCGTCCGTCAGGGCGCAGCCTTCATGGACGAACGGCTCTTCGCTCAGGCGCGGCATCGGGCGTCCTCCTCAGTGCCCGCCATCCGTGCCCTTGATGAGCCTCCGGCGCAAGATGCCCGAAATCCAGTCCATCGCCATCACCATCAGCACGATGAGGACGATGTAGTAGGTGACCTCCTCCCAGTCCTTCTGGGTCTGAATCGCCTGCGTCAGGAACAGCCCGATCCCGCCCCCGGTGATCGCGCCGATGATCGTGGCCGACCGGGTGTTCGATTCGAAGAAGTAGAGCACCTGGCTCAGCAGGATCGGCGTCACCTGCGGGATCACCCCGAAGCGGTAACGCTGAAGCGGCTTGGCGCCAGTGGACTGCACGCCCTCGATCTGCTTGCCGTCCACGTTCTCCAGCGCCTCCGAGAAGCTTTTGCCGAAGCCGCCCACGTCCGTGACGAGGATGGCGAGCGCCCCGGTCAGCGGCCCCGGCCCGAAGGCGCGGCTGAGCACGATGGTCCAGATCAGCCCGTCCACGCCCCGCACGAAGTCGAACACGCGCCGCACGAGGAACCGCAGCGACCGCAGCGGCGCGAAGTTCTTCGCCGCGAGGAAGGCGAGCGGCAGGGCGATCAGCGCCGCCCCCGCGGTGCCGAGGAAGGCCATCAGGATCGTTTCGCCGATGGCCCAGAAGACATCGGCGTGGCGCCACATCGGGTTGCCCCAGAAGTCCTCCCAGGCGCCGGCGAGGTTCGTCCGGTCGGGGTCGATCTGCGGCCCGAACAGGAGCGCGGTGAGCGGCACCCCGTGATAGGGGCTGTCGAGCGTGAACCAGAACAGCTCCCAGCCGAGGAAGTAGCGGAAGACCTCGGCCCGGTTGCGGGTGACGGTGACGCGGCCCGCCTCGGTCGTGATGGCGATGCGGCTGTCGGACACGTTGGCCCACGCGGGCGGCGGGTCGCCCAGGTTCGACACCACCACTCCGTCCACCACCGCGATCTCGACGGTGCCGAAGCCGGGGACGTCATAGCTCAGCGCGTTGTCGGGCAGGAACCGGACGGCATGCCCCCGGCCCAGGTCCACGACCACGGCGTCTTCCGTCTCCTCCACCCAGGCGGGCCGGGTTCCGGCGGGATAGCGGCCCTTGGCCTCGCCCTCGACCGCGTAGGTGACGGCGCCGTTGCGGGCATCGCGGGTGACGTGGACCTTGTGGCTGTAGCTGTCGGCCACGAGGATGCGCGCGTTGTCCATCCGGGCACGGTCGGCCAGTCCCGCCACGTCGAAGGCCACGAAGACGTAGACGAGGTAGGCGAGGATCACGGCGGGCACCGCGAGGGCGGTGAGCTTCTTGCGGCGGAACAGCCGGTCGGCCGCGCCGCGCAGGTCGGCGGTGTCGGTCAGCATGGTCATGCCCGGGCCCCCTCCACCAGTCGGGTGCGGTAGTGGCTCGACACCTGGTCGAAGACGATGATGGTCAGGAACAGGAGGATGAAGATCGCCGCCGCCTGGTCGAACATGCCGGTGCCGAAGGTCATCGTGTTGCGGAGCTCGTAGCCGATCCCGCCCGCGCCCACGAAGCCCAGGATCGCCGAGGCGCGGATGTTGATCTCGAACCGCATGAGCGCGTAGCTGAGGTAGTTCGGCGCCACCTGCGGGATCACGCCCAGAAGCATCCGCTGGGACCAGTTCGCGCCCGTGGACTGGAGCCCCTCGACCGGCTTGAGGTCCACGTTCTCGGCCACCTCCGAGAAGAGCTTGCCGAGCGCGCCCGCCGTGTGCAGCGCGATGGCGATCATCGCGGGCACCGGACCGCCGCCCAGGATGAAGATCAGCACCAGCGCGATCACGATCTCGGGGAAGGCGCGCAGGATGTCCATCAGGCGCCGGAACACCGGGATCAGGCGCGGCGCAGGCGCGAGGCCCCGCGTGGAGACGAGCGACAGGGTCAGGCCCCCGATGGCGCCCAGAAGCGTGGAGATGGCGGCGATGTTCACCGTCTCGACCAGCGCGGGGAAGAAGCGCACCATGTGACCGGGCAGGAGCGCGCGTTTCTCCCACGCCTCGCGGACCACGCCGGCGGGGAAGTCGAAGACGCGGTGGATGCCGTCCCAGAACCCGCCCGCGCTGCGGGCGTCGACGATCTGGAAGCCGGTGACCATCAGCACGACGAAGACGAGGATCGTGATGCCGGAATAAAGCCGCCGTGTGCGGGTCAGCGCGATGTAGCTGTCGCGGATCTCGCTTGGCCCGCCGATCCGCGGGGCGCTCAGGTCTGCCATGTGCCGCCGGTCCTGAAATGGGTGCGGGGCCGGACGGACCGGCCCCGCGCGAGGGGAATGGGATCAGCCGCCGATCTGCTGGCGGCGGATCGCGATGATCGTCTCGTAGGCGTCGTGACCGATGGGCGTGAAGCCCGCCGTCTCGCCCGCGGCGACGCCATAGGCGCATTCGGGGTCGTTGGCGTGCAGGTTCGCCGTCAGCTCGGTCATCTTCGCCTTCACGTCCTCGGGCAGCGCCTTGCGCAGCACGATCGGGCCTTCCGGGATCGGGGTGGACTTCCAGATCTCGACGAGGTCGTTCATGTCGACGAGGCCGGCGTCGGTCGCACGGCGGAGCGCGCCCGAATTGTACCCGTCCTCCCATTCGCCCAGGCCATCGGCCCAGGTCACGGCCGCGTCGAAATCGCCGTTCGCGACGCCGACGATGGACTGTTCATGGCCGCCCGAGAACACGACGTCGCCGAAGAATTCGCCCGGCGTCATCGAGTAGCCGGCCTGCGGCAGCTCGACGAGCGGGATCAGGTAGCCCGAGGTGGAGTTCGGATCGGCGAAGGCGAACTTCTTGCCCTGCATGTCGTCGAGCGAGGTGATGCCCGAATCCGCCCGGGCAAAGCCGATGGAGTGGTAGGTGAACGAGCCGTCGAGGTTGGTCTTCACGAGCACCGGCTCGACCGCCTCGGGGTCTTCCACGTAGACGGCGGCATAGGCCGAGGCCCCGAGCCACGCCATGTCGAGCGTGCCGCCGATCAGGCCCTGGATCACGCCGTTGTAGTCGGCCGCGGTGAAGAGGCGGGTCGGGACGCCGAGCAGTTCCTCGGTATAGGCGCGGAAGCACTCGTTCGAGGCCAGCCGGTCCTGCGCGTTCTCGCCGCCCAGAAGGCCGATGCGGAACTCGGTGATCTCCTGCGCGGACAGCGGCGCGGCAAGGGCGGTGGTGGCGAGCGCGGCAGCAATCAGTCTCTTCATCGTCGTCCTCTCTCTTTCGGTGATGTGTCCCCGGGGGACGTGCCCCGGGCGACGGGGGAAACCGGCTTCAGATCTCGACCTCGGCCTCGCGCAGGAGGCGCTGGGCGGGGGTTTCGAGCGGGGTGATGGCGGTGGAGGTCGTGGCCTCGCTGAAGGAGGCGTCCGCGCCGTAGATGTCGCGCGCGACCCCGGTCGTCAGCTGCTGGGGCGTCCCGTCGAAGACGACGCGGCCGCCCCGCATCCCGACCACCCGGTCGCAGTAGCGCCGCGCGGTGTCGAGCGTGTGGAGGTTGCAGATCACCATCCGCCCGTCCTCCTCGTGGATGCGGCGGAGGTCGTCCATGACAAGCTGCGCGTTCATCGGGTCGAGCGAGGCGATGGGCTCGTCGGCCAGCACGATCTTCGGGTCCTGCATGATCGCCCGCGCGATGGCGACGCGCTGCTGCTGCCCGCCCGACAGCGCCTCGGCCCGCTTGGCCGCGTGTTCGGCGATCCCGAGCCGTTCGAGGATGTCGATGGCACGGTGGATGTCCTCGGCCGGCCAGAGGCTGAACATGGTGGCGAGCGTCGAACGGCGGTTCAGCGTCCCGTGGAGCACGTTCGACACCACGTCGAGCCGGGGGACGAGGTTGAACTGCTGGAAGATCATCGCGCAGTCGGACTGCCATTCCCGCATCGCGCGGCCCGTCAGCGCCGTCACGTCGCGCCCTTCGAAGTGGATCGAGCCCGCGCTGGACGGCGTGAGCCGGTTCATCATCCGCAGGAGCGTCGATTTCCCCGCGCCGGACCGCCCGATGATGCCCACCATCATGGGGCGGTCGAAGGACAGCGTGACCGAATCGACCGCCCGGTTCGCGCCGAACACCTTCGTGAGCTGTCTGATCTCGAGCATACGCAGTCCCCGCAAGTGCGTGGCCTGCCTAGCGGCGTCGGGGCAACGTTTCTTGACGGCTGAGAGAAGGTTTTGTGACACGCACGACCCGTTGTGGCATCGGCCGCGCCGCCGTAGATTGCCCAAGGCTGGATGCCGCGGACCGCGGCAGGGAGAGGGCAATGGCTTCAGGCTCCGACAGGCGGCGTGCATCGGCCGCCGCGTGGCGCATCGCGGGTGTGTGCACGGCCCTCTGGTTCTGCGCGGCGGGGCAGGGGGCGCAGGCCGATGGCCTCGGCGGGCTTGTCCGGCAGGGGATGGCCAAGGCCAGCGAAGGGGCGCAGGCGGTGGGGCGCGGCGTCTCGAGTGTCGGAAACCACGTCGACCAGTCCATCCGTTCGGCCGAAGGCGTGCTGGTCAACGGCGACAATCCTGCCGCGAAGCGGGCGGAGCTCGACCTCATGGCGAAGACCGCGCTCGAGCGGCTGTTCGACGAACAGCCCGGGGCGCTGGACCTCTTCCTCCACTCCGCCGGTTACGCGGTCTTCGACACGCGGCGCATCGGCGTGGCGGGGGTGGCGGCGAGCGGTGGCAAGGGCGTCGCCGTTTCCCTGACCGACCCGCGCCGCATCTACATGAACATGCGCGCGGCCGGCGTGACCATGTCCATCGGCTTCGGCGGGTTCGAGACGGTGCAGGTCATCTTCTTCGAAACCGACTGGAACTTCGCGCACTTCCTCGCCGATGGCTTCGACGTTCGGGCCGAGGCCGGCGCGATGGTGGGCCGCGACGCCCCGGGCGTCGGGCTCAACTTCGTCAACGGGCGCGCGGTCTATGCCCTGACGGGAGAGGGCTGGAAGGTGTCGGCGACCGCGATGGGCACGAAGTACTGGCCCGACCGCACACTGAACGCCCCCTGACCCGTCATGGATGCGCGGCGGTCACTCCGTCGCCGCTTCCGGCGGAGCGATCCGCCAGAGTGCGCCCTCGGGATCGTCCGTCACCACGAGCACCGATCCGTCCGCGTCCACCGCCACGTCCCGCACCCGTCCGAGTTCGGTCAGGAGCCATTCCTCCCCCGCCACCCGGTCGTCCTCCAGCACGAGCCGCACGAGCCCGCCCGTGACGAGCGCGGCCACGAGGAGGTCGCCCTCCCAGTCCGCGAAGGCCGTGCCGTCGTAGAAGGTCATCCCGCCCGGCGCGATCACCGGGTCCCAGTAGTAGACCGGTTCCACGAAGCCGTGGTCCTCGTGCCGGTAGAGTCCCTCGCTCACGACCGAGCCGTCGTAGTTGATGCCGTAGCTCACCACCGGCCAGCCGTAGTTGGCGCCGGCCGCAATCAGGTTCAGCTCGTCCCCGCCCGCCGGTCCGTGCTCGATCGCCCAGAGCTGGTCCGTCCCCGGCCGGAGCGCCGCGCCCTGGATGTTGCGGTGCCCGAGCGACCAGATGTTGTTCTCGGCCGTGACATCGCCGGTTAAGGGGTTGTCCTCCGGCACCGTCCCGTCCTTGGCCACGCGGACGATCTTGCCGAAGGTCTTGTCGAGATCCTGCGCGAAGACCCGCTCCTCTTCGGTGGACCGCTCGCCCGTGGTGATGAAGACATGGCCTGTCCCGTCCGGCACGATCCGGCTGCCGTAGTGCATGGGCGTGGGCGAGCCGGGCGCCTGGAGGAAGATGTCCTCCACCCCGGTCAGCTCCGAGAGGTCCTCCGACAGGACGCCGCGCGCAGCGGCGGTGGCGGACAGCCCGTCCGTCATCGGCTTGGCGTAGGTGAGGAACACGACGCGATCCTCGGCAAAGCGCGGGCTCAGCGTCACGTCGAGAAGCCCGCCCTGATTCTCGGCCAGAACCTCCGGCACGCCGCCGATGGGCTCCGAAATCTCCCCGTCGGCGCCCACATGCCTGAGCCGCCCGGGCCGTTCGGTGACAAGGTAGCCCGCGCCGTCCGGCAGGACGGCGATGCCCCAGGGATGCTCGAGCGGCCCGGCCAGTTCGACGGCCTCGGGCTGCACCTCGCTTTCGACGGCGGGCGCGCGGGTCTGCTCCTCGAAGGCGGGGGTCACGTCCGGGCGGTTCGGCAGGGCGCCGTTCCCCATCTGCGCGGTCGCCATGCCGGCGGCGAACAGGGCGGTCGTGGCCAGAAGAAGCGTGCGGGTCATCGTCATTGTCCTCCGTTGTCCGGAGGATGAACGACGCCAGCGGCGCTGCCGGTCCATCACGTCGCCGTCAACGAAAACGCCGCGCGGGGCAGGTGCCACGCGCGGCGTCTGAAGTCCGGGCCGCAGCCCCGGTGCTAGGCGCGGTCCTCGTCGTCGCCCGCCGCGCCGCCGATGTCGTCGAAGAGCTCCTGGATCTCGAACTCGGCCGCGGCTTCTTCCTCGGCCGCGAGTTCCTGGATCGTCTTGCCCTGCGACTGGAGCGCCGCTTCCTCGACCGACCGCGCCACGTTCAGCACGATCGTCACCTCGACCTCGGGGTGCAGCGACACCTCGAGCTGGTGAAGCCCGAGCTCCTTGATCGGCTGCGGCATCTGGATCTGCCGGCGGTCGAGCGTGAAGCCCGCCTCCTTGGCCGCATCCGCCGCGTCGCGCGTGGTGACCGAGCCGTAGAGCGCGCCGCCGTCAGAGGCCGCGCGAATCACGACGAACTTCTGGCCGTCGAGCTTTTCGGCCAGCTTCTCGGCTTCCTTCTTGGTCTCGAGGTTGTTCGCCTGAAGCTGCGCCTTCTGCGCCTCGAAGGCCTTGATGTTGGCCTCGGAGGCCCACATCGCCTTTTTCTGCGGCAGGAGGAAGTTGCGGGCGTAGCCGTCCTTGACGGTGACGACCTCACCCATCTGGCCGAGCTTGGCGACCCGTTCGAGCAGGATGACTTGCATGGGGGTCTCTCCTTACTTCACGGCGTAGGGAAGAAGGGCGAGGAAGCGGGCGCGCTTGATGGCGCGCGCGAGCTCGCGCTGCTTCTTGGCCGACACGGCGGTGATGCGCGAGGGGACGATCTTGCCCCGCTCCGAGATGTAGCGCTGCAGGAGCTTCACATCCTTGTAGTCGATCGCGGGCGCGTTCTCGCCGGAGAACGGGCAGACCTTGCGGCGGCGGAAAAACGGTTTCGTGGCCATGGTTTAGATCCTTCTCCTCAACGACGGTCGCGGGGGGCGCGGTCGCCCCGGTCGAAGCGGTCGCCCCGGTCGGGACGGTCGCCGCGGTCGGGCCGGTCGCCCCGGTCCGGGCGGTCGCCGCGCTCGCGCTCGTCGCGGCGCTGCATCTGGACCGAGGGGCCTTCCTCGTGCGCGTCGACCTTCACGGTCAGGACGCGCATCACGTCCTCGTGGAGCCGCATCAGGCGCTCCATCTCCTGCACGGCCGGCGCGGGCGCGTCGGTGCGGAGATAGGCATAGTGCCCCTTGCGGTTCTTGTTGATCTTGTAGGCCATCGTCTTGACGCCCCAGTATTCGCTTTCAACGACCTTTCCGCCGTTGTCCGCGAGGACGGCGCCGAAGTGTTCGACAAGGCCTTCGGCTTGCGTGTTGGACAAGTCCTGACGCGCAATAAGGACATGCTCGTAAAGCGGCATGTTCGCTCCAGTTCTGTTCGAGCGCACTTCAAAGGGCGGCGTCACTTTCCGCAGCCGTCCCACGAGAGGTTGCGCTGGTTCACATGATGCGCGGAAAGACCGGCGGCTTATACACGGATGGCACCGCGATGCAAGCTGCGGTCGGGCGTCCCGAAGATGAACCGCCACCGCCGCAGTTCAGCCTGAATCGGGGTGTCTCTTGATGGGGCTTCAACCCCCGACCGGACCCAGGCAGATGACGGCACATGCGCACATATCCGCGGCGGACGTCGGCGCCGCCGCCGTCGCCCCGGCGCTGGAAATCCGGGACACCCAGTGGGGCTTCGTGGTCTCCGAGCTTCCCGGCCGCGTATCCTCCGACCTCCTCATCGAGGCCGGGATGAAGTTCGCCGCGCTCTGCGTCGTGCTGGCGGCCGCGGCGCAATGGCTCCTGCCGGGATCGCTGTTCGCGGGCGACGTGCTGGTGATGAAGCTCGTGCTCACCGCCGCGCTGGGGGCCGTGGCGATCGTCCTCTTCCGGTTCGCCGACCGCGGCTTTCTCGCCGAGCTCCAGGTCGATGCCGCGCTCCGCGAGATCCGGGTGGGCTCCCGCAACGCCCACGGTGAGACGCGCGTGACCAACCGCATCCCGATGCGCGACATCGAGGAGTTCTTCGTCCGCCCCGTCGCCGACCAGACCGGGACGACCGAACTCTGCTTCCGCGTCACCGGGGTGAGCGATCCCGTCCGCATCGCCGCGGGCACCGTGGCCGACCTGGCCCCGGTCCTCGAACGCCTCACCCGCGACCTGCGCACCCCGCGCGAGCGGGTCGCGCTCCGCATGGCGGGCTGACCGCCCTTCTTGTGCCGGACGGGGCGGCGGGCTAGACCCGGACCCGACCGAACGAGCGGGGGCAAGCATGAGCCGGGCATTCGTCTTTCCGGGACAGGGCGCACAGACCATCGGCATGGGCCGCGACCTGGCCGAGGCCTATCCCGCCGCGAAGGCCGTCTTCGACGAGGTCGACGCGGCGCTGGACGAAAAGCTCTCCGCGCTGATCTGGGACGGCGATCAGGAGGAGCTGACGCTCACCCGCAACGCCCAGCCTGCGCTGATGGCCACCTCCATGGCGGTGATGGCGGCGCTGAAGGCCGAAGGCGTGGGCATCGAGGCCGCGGCCTTCGTCGCCGGGCATTCGCTGGGCGAATACTCCGCGCTCGCCGCCGCTGGCGCGCTGACGGTCACGGACGCCGCGCGCCTCCTGCGGAAGCGCGGCGAGGCGATGCAGCGTGCGGTGGCGCCGGGCGAAGGGGCGATGGCCGCGATCCTCGGGCTCGGGATGGACGACGTGCGCGCCGTTGCGACCGAGGCCGCCGGGGCGGAGGTGGTCGAGGCCGCGAACGACAACGACCCCGCGCAGGTGGTGATCTCGGGCCATGCCGCCGGCGTCGCCCGCGCGGTGGAGATCGCGAAGGCGAAGGGCGCCAAGCGCGCCGTGATGCTTCCCGTCTCCGCTCCCTTCCACTGCGCGCTCATGGCGCCCGCCGCCGAGGAGATGGCGGCGGCGCTGGCGGAGGTCGCGATCGCCGCCCCCGCCGTGCCGGTCGTGGCGAATGTGGTGGCCGAAGGCGTGACCGACCCCGCCCGCATCCGCGCGCTTCTGGTGGAACAGATCACCCACTCGGTGCGCTGGCGCGAAAGCGTGGCGTGGATGGCCGGGCAGGGGGTCGCCGACTTCTGGGAGATCGGCGCGGGCAAGGCGCTCTCGGGCATGGTCCGCCGCATCGCGAAGGAGGCCGAGACGCGCGCCGTGCTGTCGCCCGAGGACGTGGCGGCGGCGGCGGCGAGCCTTCGCGCCTGACACAGGAAAGGAACGACCCATGTTCGACCTCACCGGCAAGACCGCGCTCGTCACCGGCGCCTCGGGCGGCATCGGCGCGGCCATCGCCACGGCGTTGCACGGGGCAGGGGCGACCGTCGCCCTCTCCGGCACGCGGGTGGAGCCGCTCCAGGCGCTCGCCGCCGAGCTGGGGGACCGCGTTCATGTTCTCCCCTGCAACCTCTCGGACGCGGACGCCGTGAATGCGCTGCCCAAACAGGCGGCGGAGGCGATGGGGTCGGTCGACATCCTCGTCAACAACGCCGGCATCACGCGGGACAACCTCTTCATGCGCATGTCCGAAGAGGAATGGGCCGACGTGATCGAGGTGAACCTCACCGCCACCATGCGGCTCTGCAAGGGCGTGGTGCGCGGCATGATGAAGGCCCGCTGGGGGCGCATCGTGAACATCTCGTCCGTGGTGGGCGCGACCGGCAACCCGGGACAGGCGAACTACGCCGCCTCGAAGGGCGGCATGGTCGCCATGTCGAAGGCCATCGCCTACGAGGTCGCCTCGCGCGGGATCACGGTCAACTGCGTGGCGCCGGGGTTCATCGAGACGGCGATGACGGGCAAGCTGAACGACGAGCAGAAGGCCGCGATCCTGGGCCAGGTGCCCGCCGGACGCATGGGCACGCCCGGGGAGATCGCGGCGGCGGTGCTCTATCTGGCGAGCCCCGAGGCGGCCTATGTCACGGGGGCGACGCTTCATGTGAACGGCGGCATGGCGATGCTCTGAACGGGCGGGGCGAAAGCGTTTGCCTTCGGGTAACGATATGGTATAGGCCCCCGAGTTCGGCCGGGGCCCCATGGGCCGCCGGCGTTCTTTGCCCGAGGGGCGAGATTTCAAAGGGCCGAAAGGCCCGGCAACCAGACGGGCAGAGACCCCGAGGAACGTGAGGACAAGACATGAGCGACATCGCTGATCGCGTGAAGAAGATCGTGGTCGAGCACCTGGGGGTGGAAGAGGACAAGGTGACGGAGAACGCCTCGTTCATCGACGACCTCGGCGCGGACAGCCTCGACACGGTCGAGCTGGTCATGGCCTTCGAGGAAGAGTTCGGAATCGAGATTCCCGACGACGCGGCCGAGACGATCCAGACCTTCGGCGACGCGGTCAAGTTCATCAAGGAAGCCCAGTAAGCGCTTTCGCTCTCTCGTGTTTCAGGCGGCGCCCCCCGGGGCGCCGCTTTTCGTTTCGGCCGCTGGCGCGGCCGATCCACGTGGGAGGGGCGCTGCCCCTCCCACACCCTCCCCGGAGTATTTTCGCCAGCAGAAAGGGAGCATCAGGGCAGAAAGGGGGCCTCAGCGGCTCTTCTTCTCCGCGATGCCGCTCGTGCCTTCGCGCCGGGCAAGCTCCGCCTCGATGGCCGCGAGCGTCACGCCGCGCGCCGCGCACATCACGAGGAGGTGGTAGAGCACGTCCGCCGCCTCGGCCGTCAGCCGCGCGCTGTCGCCCTTCACCGCCTCGATGATCGCCTCGACCGCTTCTTCGCCGAACTTCTCCGCCGCCTTCTCGGGGCCGAGAGAGAGGAGCTTCGCCGTCCACGAGCTTTCGGGATCGGTGCCCGTCCGCGCCGCGATCGTCGCCGCCAGCCGTTCGATCGCGCTCATGTCAGCCTCACGGGAATGCCTGCCGCCGCCATGTGGGCCTTGGCCTCGGCGATCGTGTAGTCGCCGAAGTGGAAGATGGAGGCGGCGAGGACTGCCGAGGCATGTCCCTCCGTCACGCCCTCGACAAGGTGGTCGAGCGTGCCGACGCCGCCGGATGCGATCACCGGCACGGGCACCGCATCCGCGATGGCGCGGGTGAGGGGGATGTTGAACCCGGCCCGCGTCCCGTCGCGGTCCATCGAGGTCAGCAGGATCTCGCCCGCGCCCCTGGCGGCCACCGTCCGCGCGAAGTCGACCGCATCGATTCCGGTCGCGCGACGCCCGCCGTGGGTGAAGATCTCCCACCGCCCCGGAGCCACGGTCTTGGCGTCGATCGCCACGACGATGCACTGCGACCCGAACCGGTCCGCCGCCCGCGCCACCACGTCGGGGTCCGCCACGGCGGCGGAGTTGAAGCTGACCTTGTCGGCGCCTGCGAGGAGGAGCGCCCGCACGTCCTCGACCGTCCGGACGCCGCCCCCGATGGTCAGCGGCATGAAGCACTGCTCCGCCGTCCGCGTGGCGAGGTCGTACATCGTCCCCCGGTTCTCGTGGGTGGCGTGGATGTCGAGGAAGCAGAGTTCGTCCGCCCCCGCCGCGTTGTAGGCGATGGCGGCCTCGACGGGATCGCCCGCGTCGCGGAGGTCCACGAAGTTCACGCCCTTCACCACGCGCCCGTCGGCCACGTCGAGGCAGGGGATGATCCGGGTCTTGAGCATCTCAAGCCCTCAGGAGCGCGATGGCCGCGCCAAGGTCGATGGCCCCGTCGTAGAGCGCGCGCCCCGAGATCGCCCCCGCGATCACGCCGGACGCCTTGAGCGCCGCGAGGTCGCCCAGCGATGACACGCCCCCCGAAGCGATCACCGGGACCCTCACCGCCCGCGCCAGCGCCTCGGTCGCGGCCACGTTCGGCCCCTGCATCGCGCCGTCCCGCGCGATGTCGGTGTAGATGATCGCCGCCACGCCCGCGTCCTCGAACCGGCGGGCGAGGTCGGTCGCCTCCACATCCGTCACCTCGGCCCAGCCGCGGGTGGCGACCATGCCGCCCTTCGCGTCGATGCCCACGGCGACCTTGCCGGGGAAGGCCCGCGCCGCCTCGCGCACCAGCGCCGGGTTCTCCACCGCCACGGTTCCGAGGATCACGCGGGCCAGCCCCTTGGCGAGCCAGCCCTCGATGGTCCCCATGTCCCGGATGCCGCCGCCGAGCTGGGCGGGGACGGAGACGCGGGCGAGGATCGCCTCCACGGCCTCCGCGTTCACGGGGCGCCCCGCGAAGGCGCCGTTCAGGTCCACGAGGTGCAGCCACTCGCAGCCCGCCGCCTCGAAGGCCGCCGCCTGCGCGCCCGGGTCGTCCGAGAAGACGGTCGCCGCCGCCATCTCTCCGCGCAGGAGCCGGACGCACTGGCCGTCCTTGAGGTCGATGGCGGGGTAGAGGATCATGGGTGTCTCCGGGCTTGCCGGGCCTTTTGCCGTGGCGGGGGGCGATTGTGAAGCCCCGTGTCGCGCGGCGGCGGGGCGGCGTCACGGCCGCCAGTTCAGGAAGTTGGCGATGAGCCGGAGCCCCGCGGCCTGGCTCTTCTCGGGGTGGAACTGGGTGCCGACCATCGTGTCGCGGCCCACGATGGCGGTGATCTCCCCGCCGTAGTCGCAATGGGCGAGCCGTTCGGCCGGGTGCCGCACGCGCATGTGGTAGGAGTGGACGAAGTAGGCGTGCTCGCCCGTGCCGATCCCGTCGAGTACCGGGTGCGCATGGTCGATGACGAGGTCGTTCCACCCCATGTGGGGGACCTTGAGCGTGGCGTCGGAGGGTTCGATCCGCACCACGTCGCCGGCGATCCAGCCGAGGCCCGGCACCTCCTCGTACTCGTGCCCCGTGGTCGCCATGAGCTGCATGCCCACGCAGATGCCGAGGAAGGGGCGCCCCTTCCGCTCGACCGCCTCCACCATCGCCTCGTAGAGCCCCGTGCGGTCGACGAGCGCGCGGCGGCAAGCGGGGAAGGCGCCGTCGCCGGGCAGGACGATGCGGTCGGCGCGCGCGACATCCTCGGGCGACGAGGTCACGATGACCTCGCCCGCGCCGGTCTCCCGCGCCATGCGCTGGAACGCCTTCTCGGCCGAGTGGAGGTTGCCCGACTCGTAGTCGATGAGGACCGTCAGCATCGCCTCAGAGCGTCCCCTTGGTCGAGGGCACGGCATCCGCCTTCCGCGGGTCCACCTCGAGCGCGTCGCGCAGGGACCGCGCCACCGCCTTGAACGCCGCCTCGGCGATATGGTGGCTGTTGACGCCATGCAGGCAGTCCACATGCAGGGTGATGCCGCCATGGGTCGACAGCGCCTGGAAGAACTCGCGCACGAGCTCGGTGTCGAAGGTGCCGATCTTGGCCGTCGGCAGCGCCACGTTCCACACGAGGAACGGCCGCCCCGAGAGGTCCAGCGCCGCGCGCACCAGCGCGTCGTCCATCGGCAGGAGGCACGACCCGTAGCGGCGGATGCCGCGCTTGTCGCCCATCGCCTGCGCGAGCGCCTGGCCGAGCGCGATGCCGGTGTCCTCGACCGTGTGGTGGTCGTCGATATGCAGGTCGCCCTCGGCCGACACCGTCATGTCGATCAGCGCGTGGCGGGCGAGCTGGTCCAGCATGTGGTCGAAGAAGCCCACGCCGGTGCGGTTGTCGTAGCTTCCGGTGCCGTCGAGGGTCACCTCGACCCTGATGTCCGTCTCCGCCGTCGTTCTCGTGACCGCCGCCTTGCGCATGGCCCGTCTCCCGTCGCTGACGGGGCGCTTATGGGCGGGGGCGCCCGGCCGTGCAAGGGGGGGACGCGGCGGGCGCGCGGGGACTGTGGCCGCTCAGTCCGGGCGGCGCGGGATGACGGCCAGTTGCGCCAGAAGCCCGCGTCCGGCGATGAGCCGCGCGGGCAGGGGGGCGCCGGATACCAGATGCGCGGCTCCGACAGCCACGTAATCCGCCTGCCGCAGCGCAAGCGCCAGCGCGACCGCCCCGGCGGTGAAGGTGAGCGGCGCGCCTGCGGGAAGCACGGTCCCTCCCGCCACCGCCCAGGCGAAGGCGGCCCAGGCATGGGCTTGGATCCGCAAGGCCGAGGCAAGCCGGCGCGGGCACTCGACATCGTCCCCGGTGTCGCCCAGAAGCGCGCCCACGAGGCCCCGCCGCCGGTCGCGGCAGGCTCTGTACCCGGGGGGCACGCTGTCTGCCGGCAGGAGGTCCTGGTGGATGTTGTCCTCGATCCAGCAGACGCGGCAGATCGCCAGCCCGAGGATCAGGAGTGACGCGCCAAGCGGCAGCCAGAGCCCCACGGCGCTTCCCGCCGCGACGAGGACGCCGCCGAGGATCAGGTGCTCGCAGAACGACTTCAGGGTCCGGGGGTCCATCGTGCACCTCCACGCTGCGCGACCAATCCTAGCATGAAGCGGCAACGGCGCCCCGGCCAAATCGTTCCGGTTTCTCGTCACGCGGGAATGCGGAGGGCGGCGACCCGCTGCCGATCGGTCTGGGGGAGGATCCAACTGGAGCGGGCGATGAGATTCGAACTCACGACCCTTACCTTGGCAAGGTAATGCTCTACCCCTGAGCTACGCCCGCATCCGTTGGGTGACCGCGAAATAGCGACCCGCGCGGTCGCCTGCAAGGGGGAAGTTGCGCCTCGGGCGCGGTTTTTCCGGCCGGGCGCCGCACCGCCGCGCCCCGCGCGGGCGGCGGCGCGGTGCCGCCGCCTAGAAGCGCCCGCCCGCCACGGCGAGGCGGCGCGGAGGCGCTGTCTCGACCTCGCGTCCGGACAGCCGGAAGCCGCGCACGAGCGTCGACGTCGTCTGCGCCCCCTGCGACACCGAGGCGACGGCGGCCGACGTCTCCTCGAACATGGCGGCGTTCTCCTGTGTCGTCTGGTCGAGTTTCCGGACCGCCAGGTTGATGTCGCCGATGGTCGCGGACTGCTGCTGGGCGGATTGCGCGATCTCTCCCACCTGGCCCGAGATGGACTGGATCGCCTGCGCCATGGACACGATCGCCGTGCCCGCCTCGCCGACCAGCCCGACGCCGCGCCGCACCTGCTCCGAGCTTTCGGTGATCATCCGCCCGATCTCGTCGGCCGAGGCCGATGCCCGCTGCGCCAGCGCACGGACCTCGGAGGCCACGACGGCGAAGCCGCGCCCGCTGTCGCCCGCCCGCGCGGCCTCCACCCCGGCGTTGAGCGCGAGGAGGTTGGTCTGGAACGCGATCTCGTTGATGATCCCGATCGTCTGTTCGATCTGCGTCGAGAAGGTCTTGATCTGGTCCATCGCCGACACCGCGCTGGCGACCACCTGCTCGCTCCGGTTCGCCTCGGACAGGGTGGTGGCCAGCGCCGCAGAGGCGGCCCCCGCATGGTCCGCCGTCTCCCGGACCGACCGCGTCAGCTCGTCGAGCCGCCCCGCCGTCTCCTCCAGCGTCGCGGCGCTGCGCTCGGTGCGCTGCGCGAGATTGGTCGTGGCGGTGCTGAGTTCGGTCGAGCTCAGCGCCGCCTGATCCGCCGTCTCGGCGATGCGGGCGATCGTCTCGGTCATCCGCGCGGCGGCGCTGTTGGCATCCTCCTGCAGCCGCGCGAAGGCGCCCTGCAGCTCGCCGTCGACCCGCACGGACAGATCGCCCCGCGACAGCGCGTGGAGGAAGGGCAGCATCCGGGCCAGTCCATCCTCGACCGTGGACAGGAGCGTGTTCACGCGGGTCTTGATCTGTTCCAGCGCCGGTTCCTCCAGCGACTCGGTGATCCGGACCGAAAAGTCGCCCGCCTGCGCCCGACCCAGCACCGCGTCGAGCGCCGACTCGAACCGAACCTGGGTCGCCGCGCGGGCCTCGGCCTCGGCCCGTTCGCGGCGGGTCTGATCGGACTCCGCCGCCGCCCGGGCCTCGCGCTCGCGCTCCTCCGCCGCCTTGCGCGCCTGTTCGTCCCGCGCGGCCAGCTCCGCGGCCTGCAGGCGCTCGCGCTCCTCGATGCCGGCGCGCAAGGTCGCGACCATGTGCGCGGCCGCCCGCTGAAGTTCGCCGACCTCGCCCACCCCGTTCTCACCGGGGCGCGCGTCGAGATCGCCCTTCGCCACCTGTTCGATCGCCCGCGTCACGTCGGCAAGCGGCCGGAGCGCCCGCTGCCCGAGGATCAGAAGCGCAAGGCCCACCGCGATCGCCGTTCCGATCATGGCCATGGTGACCGTCTGGAAGAGATCGACCTCCCGCTCCACGCGCGCGCCGATGTCGCGGTTGAGCGATTCCTGAAGGTCGATGAATTCGTTGATCACGGCCAGCCAGTCGATGAATGCAGGCCGCACCGCCTCCATCAGGAGGGCCTGCGCGCCCACCCGGTCGCCCGCGTCATGAAGCGCCAGCACCTCGTCCACCAGGGGCAGGGTGCGCGCCTCGACCCCCTTGATCCGGCTCAGGATGTCCCGCTCCTCGGGCAGGTCCGCGCGGTCGTCGGCGAACATCGCGTCGAGCGGGCCGGCCGACGCGGCATAGGCCTCGGCAAGGTCCGCCATCTCCGCACGCGAGGCGCGCGCGTCGGCTTCGCTCGGGGCGAGGATCACGTCCCGGATCAGGATGGACCGGTCGTGGACGCTGCCCCGGAAGTTGATGGCGTAGCGCTGCTTCACGCTGTTGACCGAGTTGATCTCGTCGAGATCGCGGGCGAGGCCGCCGATGGAGCGGAGCGACGTGACGCCGATCACGACGAGGGCCGCGATGAGGATGAGGAAGGCAACAAGGTTGCGGGTCTTGAGGCTGTTCACGATGCGCTCCGTCAAGGTCATGCCGCCGGGCAGGCCCGGTCCCAAGACCCCGTTGGTAGTGGACAAATCCTTACGAAGCGTGACGCGAAAAGGGGGAGGGCGGCGCCGGTTGCCGTCCTTGACCGACCTGCCTCAGTCGGCCGCGAAGGTGCCGAGGATGCGGACGTTCCCCGTGGGGTCGTCCACCACGACCCGTCCCGCCACCTCGTCGGCGCGCGGCCCGAAGAACCCGCCATTGGTGCCGGAGGCGCTGGCGCCCCCCGTGATCGTGAAGGGCAGCCCCGCGACCGAGGCCGACCCGCCCGAGAACGTGGCGCCCGAGATCCGGCTGCCGTCGACGGTGATGCGGCCGCCGCGGGGAATGGCGACGGGGCCGGTGTTGCCCGAGCTGACGCCCTCCGCCGTGCCGCCCAGCCCGTCGAGCACAATGCGCACCCGGCCGCGTCCGAAGTCGGCCACGATGTTCGCGGTGCCGTCGAGCGTATAGAGCCGCGCCTGGTCCGCCGCCGTCACCTCTGCCGCGCCCTTGTAGGAGACCTGCCCGCTTCGCGGCAGGTCGGAGGGGCTGCTGAGGAAGCCAACGACCCCGAAGACCGGGGAGCTGCCCGCCATCTCGCGCCGGAAGACGCGGACGTATTCCGTGGCACCGGGGTCTGTCAGCGTCACCGTTCCCCCGCCGGATTGGGAGATCCGCGTCCGGTTCGGGTTCAGCGTCCCGGCGAAGATCCCGCCCGATACCGCCCCCGTCCCGAGGTTCACCTCGCTTTCGTCCGCTCCGGAGCGCAGCGTGCCATCTCCCTCGAAGCCCATGTAGGTCAGCGGCGCCGTCGACGTCGTGCCCGCCGCGAAGGAGGGATCGCCCGGCGGGCCATCGCCGCTCGCCCGGATGCTGTCGCCGCCGCCTCCGCCGCAGGCCGCAGCAAGGAGGACACCGGACAGGGCAAGGGCAGGGGCGCGCGTCATGCCAGCGCTCCGCCGAAGATGAAGCTGTCCGCCGTCAGCTCCGCTTCCGTCACGCCGAAGATGGTCATGGAGGCGCTTCCCCATCTGATGACGGCCGATCCGTTTTCTGTGTTGGTGGCGGCATAGACCTCCGTGGCGGAGGTGAATGTCCCCTGCTCGAACTCGATCCGGTCGAGTCCGGGGGTGAAGTCCCGCCCCGTGACGGTGGTCGCGGCCGGGTTCAGCCAGTCGATCTCGAACCGGCCCACGGTGTCGGTGCCGCCGTTCGCGCGGAACACGAAGACGTCCGCCCCGCCGCCGCCCATCAGGAGGTCGTTGCCCGCGCCGCCGTCCAGCCGGTCGTTCCCGAAGAGCCGCGCGTTGGGCGGGTCGCCCACCAGAAGGTCGTTCCCCGAGCCGCCGATCAGCGTGTCGTTCCCCGTCCCGCCGACGAGGATGTCGTTCCCCGTCCCGCCCTCGAGCCGGTTGATCCCGATCCCGCCGAAAAGCCGGTCGTCGCCGTCGCCGCCCCGCAGGATGCCGTTGCCCGTCATGTTGGCAATCTGGTCCGCGCCGCCGCGACCGTTGAGTTCATCGTTGCCCGAGCCGCCGAAGATCCGGTCGTCGAAGTTCGTCCCGAAGATCCGGTCGTTGCCCGCAAGGCCGAAGATGTTCTCGCCCCGCGCGGCGCCGCTCCGGTCGATGACGTCGTTGCCCGCCGTCCCGAAGAAATCCGCCCGCGCCGGACCGTAGATGCGCTGGATGCCCTCGATATCGCCCGAGGCGAGGCTGATCGTCTGGCCGCTCTGGTAGAAGGCGTACATCACCTGCGCCGCCGCCGTGGGTCCCGACGGGTGGTCGAGCCCCAGGGAATGTCCGGCCTCGTGCAGGACGACATTGTAGAAGTTCAGCCCCGACTGCCCGAAGGGCGACCACTTCTCGGTCGAATCGAGCGTGATGATGGAGGAGGTGACGCGGTCGATGGCGCCCAGTTCGAGAAACGTGGTGAGCGCCTGACCGATCGTCGGCCCGGGAAGCGGCGCCATGGCGATGGTGAGGTCGGGCGTCACGCCCGCGGGCGCCGGCATGAAGTCGATCGCCGCGACGGAGGCCCATGTTTCCAGAGCGAATTCTGCCGCCGCCTCGAACGCGCCGAAGGAAAAGCCCGATCGGTCCCAGGGAACGTTATAGAAGCTCGGGTCGAAGCCAAAGGTGATCGTCCCGGAGGGACGGCCATAGATCGGATCGCCCCACTTGTACCCCGTCAGTTCGTACGACACTCGGACTGTCCAGATCTGCGCCCCGGCGTCAGTTACTCGCAGCCCCGTCACGCTCCGTCAAGGAGGATGCGACGTCGTTCGGCAAGCGCCCGCCTCGGGCCTCAGCCGTCGATCTCCACCAGCAGGTCCTTCGCGTCGATCTGGCTGCCCGCGCCGACGTGCACGGCCGCGACGGTGGCGTCCCGTTCGGCGTGGATCCCCGTCTCCATCTTCATCGCCTCGATGGTGAGGAGAAGGTCCCCCGCCTTGACCTTTTGCCCCGCCGTCACCGCGACGGAAGCCACGACCCCCGGCATCGGCGCGCCGATGTGGCGCGGGTTCCCGGCCTCGGCCTTCGGACGCTTGGCCTGCTGCGCCACGGCCGTCCGGTTGTCCACCCGGATCACGCGCGGCTGGCCGTTCAGCTCGAAGAACACGCGCACCGACCCGTCCTCATGCGTCTCGCCCACGGCCTGGAGGCGGATCTCCAGCGTCTTGCCCGGGTCGATCTCGACCGAGATCTCGTCGCCCGGCTCCATCCCGTAGAAGAAGGTGCTCGTGGGCAGCGTCCGGACCGGGCCGTAGACGAGGTTCCGGCGCAGGTAGTCGGTGAAGACCTTGGGATACATCAGGTATCCGCTCAGATCCTCGTCGTCGATGGTTCGCCCGTCGAACTCCTTCGACAGCGCGGCCCGCGTCGCCTCGATGTCGGTGGGCTCGGCATGGAGGCCGGGGCGGTCGGTGAAGGGGGCCTCGCCCTTGAGGATCTTCTTCTGGAGCCCCGCAGGCCACCCGCCCGGGGGCTGGCCGAGGTTGCCCTTCATCATGTCCACCACCGACTCGGGGAACGCCACCTCGCGGTCGGGGTTCTCCACGTCGGCCCGCGTGAGTCCCTGGCTCACCATCATCAGCGCCATGTCGCCCACGACCTTCGACGACGGAGTGACCTTCACGATGTCGCCGAACATCCGGTTCACCTCGGCATAGGTCTCGGCCACCTCGTGCCACCGCTCCTCGAGACCCAGCGACCGCGCCTGCGCCTTGAGGTTGGTGAACTGGCCCCCCGGCATCTCGTGGAGATAGACCTCGGAGGCGGGCGCCTGGAGGCCGCTCTCGAAGGCGGCGTAGTGGGCGCGCACGTGCTCCCAATAGTTCGAAATCTGACGGATCGCGGTCTGATCGAGGCCCGTGGCGCGGTCGGAATGTTCGAGCGCTGCAACGACCGTGCCCATCGTCGCCTGGCTCGTGTTGCCCGAAAGCGAGTCCATCGCGCAGTCCACCGCGTCCACGCCGACCTCGGCGGCGGCCAGGATCGTCCCGCAGGCGATGCCCGCCGTGTCATGCGTGTGGAAGTGGATCGGAAGCCCCGTCTCCTCCTTCAGCGCGCGCACGAGCACCCGCGCCGCCCCGGGCTTCATAAGCCCCGCCATGTCCTTGAGACCGAGCACATGGGATCCCGCCGCCTTCAGCTCCCGCGCCATCGCCACGTAGTACTTGAGGTCGTATTTCGCGCGGTCGGGGTCGTGGATATCGCCGGTGTAGCAGATCGTGCCTTCGAGCACCTTGCCGGTGTCCAGCACGGCGTCCATCGCGACGCGCATGTTCTCCACCCAGTTCAGGCTGTCGAATACGCGGAAGACGTCCACGCCGGTCTCGGCGGCGGTCCTGACGAAGAACTGCACCACGTTGTCGGGGTAGTTCGTGTAGCCCACGCCGTTCGCGCCGCGCAGCAGCATCTGCGTGAGGAGGTTCGGCATTCGCGCGCGCAGGTCGCGGAGCCGCTGCCAGGGGCACTCCTGCAGGAAGCGATAGGCCACGTCGAAGGTCGCGCCGCCCCAGCATTCCACGCTGAAGAGCCCGGGAAGGTTCGCCGCATAGGCGGGCGCGACGCGGATCATGTCGATGGACCGCATCCGGGTGGCCAGAAGCGACTGGTGCCCGTCACGCATGGTGGTGTCGGTGACGAGCACGCGCTCCTGGTTCAGCATCCACTCGGCCAGCGCGCCGGGCCCGAACTCCTCGAGGATCTGGCGCGTGCCGGGGGCAGGGGTCTCGGTCAGCGCCTTGGGCGGCCGGGGCTCCTTCACGTCCGCCGCCGGGCGCGGGCGTCCCGCCGTCTCGGGATGCCCGTTCACCGTGATGTCGGCGACATAGGTGAGGATGCGCGTCGCCCGGTCCTGCCGCTTCTTGAAGGCGAAGAGCTCGGGCGTCTCGTCGATGAACTTGGTGTGGTACTCGTAGTTGAGGAATTGCGGGTGCTTGAGCAGGTTCTCCACGAAGGCGATGTTCGTGGCGACGCCCCTGATGCGGAACTCGCGCAGCGCCCGGTCCATCCGTGCGATGGCGGCCTCGGGCGTCGGCGCCCAGGCGGTGACCTTTTCCAGAAGCGAGTCGTAGTAGCGCGTGATCACCGCGCCCGAATAGGCCGTCCCGCCGTCGAGCCGGATGCCCATGCCGGTGGCGCCCCGGTAGGCCGTGATCCGCCCGTAGTCCGGGATGAAGTTGTTCTGCGGGTCCTCGGTCGTGATCCGGCACTGGATCGCGTGGCCGTGCAGCGTCACGTCATACTGCGAGGCGATGCCGGTGGCCTCCACCAGGCTCTTGCCTTCCGCAATCAGGATCTGCGCCCGCACGATGTCGATCCCCGTCACCTCCTCGGTGACCGTGTGCTCGACCTGGATGCGGGGGTTCACCTCGATGAAGTAGAACTTGCCCGTCGCCATATCCATCAGGAACTCGACGGTGCCCGCGCATTCGTAGCCCACCTGCTCGGCGATCTTCCGCCCGAGCCCGCAGATCTCCTCGCGCTGGGCGGGGGAGAGGTAGGGCGCGGGCGCCCGCTCCACGACCTTCTGGTTGCGCCGCTGGACGGAACAGTCCCGCTCCCAGAGGTGGTAGATGTTGCCCTGCGAGTCCCCGAGGATCTGCACCTCGACGTGCCGGGCCTTCAGGATCATCTTCTCGAGGTAGCCCTCGCCGTTGCCGAAGGCGGCTTCCGCCTCGCGCCGCCCCTCGCGCACCTTCTCGGCCAGCTCCGCGTCCGAGTGGATCGGCCGCATCCCCCGGCCGCCGCCGCCCCAGGATGCCTTGAGCATCAGCGGATAGCCGATCGCGGCCGCCTCCCGCTTGATCGCCTCCATGTCCTCGCCCAGCACCTCGGTCGCCGGGATCACCGGCACGCCCGCGGCGATGGCGACCTTCCGCGCCGACGCCTTGTCGCCGAGCGCGCGCATCGTCGCGGCCTTCGGGCCGATGAAGGCGATGCCCGCCGCCTCGCAGGCGTCCACGAAGGCCGGGTTCTCGCTCAGAAGCCCGTAGCCCGGGTGGATCGCATCCGCCCCGCACTGCTTGGCCACGCGGATGATCTCGGGGATCGACAGGTAGGCGGCGACCGGCCCCAGCCCCTCGCCGATCTTGTAGGCCTCGTCCGCCTTGAAGCGGTGGAGGCAGAACTTGTCCTCCTCCGCATAGACCGCCACCGTCCGCTTGCCGAGCTCGTTGGCGGCGCGCATCACGCGGATGGCGATCTCGCCCCGGTTGGCGATCAGGATCTTGCGGAATTCGGGCATGGACCAATCTCTTTTTGCAGGTGCAGCATGTCTAATCCGCTGACATGCCAGCCCGCAAGACGGATCGCGCGGCCCGCCTCAGCCCCGGACGAGGTGGTCCCGCACCTCCGACAGCCGCCGCGCCCCGATGTTGCCCATCGCCAGCATCATGTCGTCGCGCAGGATGTGGATCAGGTGCGGCGGCCCCTTCGGCCCGAGCGCACCGACCGAATAGTGGAACGCGCGCCCCAGCATCACGAAGTCCGCCCCCAGCGCGATCGCCCGCAGGATGTCGAGCCCCCCTGTCACCCCGCTGTCGAAGATCAGCGGCACGTCCGGCAGCGCCTCGCGCATCGGCGGCAGCGCGTCGATCGAGGCGGGGCCCCCGTCGAACTGCCGCCCCGTGTGGTTCGACAGCCAGATCGCATCGACCCCCGCCGCCACGAGCCGCCGCGCATCCGCGACCTTCGTCACGCCCTTCACCACGAACGGCCCGTCCCATTCCGCCCGGATCTCGTCCACGTCCGCCCAGCCGGGCTGCCCCCGGATGATGTGGCCCGCGTGCGCGACCGAACTGAAGCCGGTCTTGCGGTCCACGTAATCCTCGCAGAACTTCAGGCTCGGGATCCCCTCGCGGAGCGTTCCCAGCGTCCATTCGGGATGGAGCAGCATCGACCAGAGCATGGCCGCGTCCACCTTCGGCGGAATGCGCAGGTTCGCCCGCCGCTGGCGCTCCCTCCGGCTGTCCACGGGCACGTCGACCGTCAGGATCAGCGTGTGGAACCCCGCCGCCTTCGCCCGCGCCATCATGTCCGACCGGATGCCCTTGTCCTTCGGCATGTAGAGCTGGAACCACCCTTGATCGCCCAGATGCGGCGCCAGCATCTCGGGCACGACGGTGGCGACCGTCGACATGCAGTAGGGAAGACCCGCCCGCGCGCAGGCGGCGGCCAGGATCTTCTCGGCCCCCGGCCACATGATCCCGGCCATCCCCACCGGCGCGCAGCCGAAGGGCAGGGGATAGCTCCGGCCCAGAAGCGTCGTCGACAGGTCCGGCGTGAAGGCGCCCTCGAGGATCGAGGGCACGAACTGCACCGCCCTCAGCGCCTCCATGTTCCGGCGGTGCTGGTCCTCGACCCCGGTCGCGCTGTCGAGATACTCGAACACGAAATGCGGCACGCGGCGCCGGGCGCGGGCGCGCAGGTCGGAGACGGCAGGGTAGCGCTGATCGAGGTCCATGGCGCCTTATAGCCGCGCCGCGCACGGGGGCAACGCCCCCGCCGTCCCCCTCCCAACATACACAACCATCGCGGGAAACGAGCCGCGCTGTTTCCGCGCGGAAGGCGGTTTGGCGCGACACGCGCAGTTGCGCGGAGATGTCCGCTTGGGTATCGTTTTCCCTGAACGGACGATCGCGCTGGCGGATTGCTGCGCCGCGCTGCGTGCAGGTTCCCATCGGTGACCGGATCAGAGGGCGCATGTCGACTGTCGAAGGGCTGTTGCGGGACCTGGGGCTGGCCGATCACCTCCCGGCGTTCCGCGACAACGACATCGACGACGATGTTCTCCACGACCTCACCGGCGACGACCTGCGCGAGCTCGGCATCCTCTCCCTCGGCCAGCGCAAGCGGCTTCTTGCGGCCATCGCCGCCCTGCGCGCCGACCCGCCCGCCCCGGCGGAGGAGGAGGACACCACCGTCCAGCGGCGCGAGGTCGCGGTGCTCTTCTCGGACCTCACGGCCTACACGAAGCTCATCAACCGCCTGCCGGTGGAGGATATCCACGACATCCTCGCCGGCATGTACGACCGCTTCGACGGCATCGTGCGCCGCATGGGCGGCACGGTCGACCGCCACATCGGCGACTGCGTCATGGCGGTGTTCGGCGCCCCCGTCTCCTACGGCAACGACGTGGAGCGCGCGCTGCGCTGCGCGGTCGAGATGCACGAGGCGATGGGCGACCTCTCGCGGCTCCACGGCGAGCCCCTGTCGGTCCACATCGGCGTCGCGGCGGGAATGGTGCTCTACTCCAGCAAGGGGCAGGGGGAACTCGCCAAGAGCGGCTTCACCGTCACCGGCAGCACGATCAACCTCGCCTCGCGGCTGGCCGACACGGCCGTGGGCGGCGAGACGCTGATCTCGGACCGGATCTACGGGGCGCTCCGGGGGCGGGTGCTCGTGGACCCGGCCGAGGAGGTCACCGCCGAAGGCTTCGATGCCGCCGTGACGGCCTACCGCTTCCGTGCCTTCAAGCGGACCCAGCCCGAAAGCCGCTTCGTCGGTCGCTCGGCCGAGCTTGCCGTCGCCGACGACGCGCTCGACGGCTGCGCGCGTCAGGGCAGGGGCCGCGTGCTCTACCTCACCGGCGAGGCGGGGATGGGCAAGACCTCGCTCCTCGACCAGATCGCCCGCCGGGCGCAGGCGCGCGGCATCCGCACGCGCCGCGTCCTCGTGCTCGACTTCGGCCTCGGCGGGGACGAAACGGTGCCGCGCGCCATCCTGTCCCAGCTCACCGGCCTCAGCATCGGCGCGACGGCGTCGGCCGTGGACTCCGCCGCCCGCGCCCTTCGGCAGGAGGGGGTGCTCGACGAACGCGCGGCGCATATCTTCGGGCTCGCGATGGGCGTCGCGCCCGAGGGTGCCTCCCGCGTCTACCTTGACAGCCTCGACGACGCCGCGCTGGCCGACGGCCAGAACGCGCTCGTCGCGCGGCTCGTCGCGGCCGAGGCGGCGAAGGCCCCGCTCCTGATCGGGATCGAGGATCTTCACTGGGCCGATGCCGAAACGCTCGCGCTCGTCGCCCGCCTCGCGCAGGTGACCGCGCGGGCGCCTGTCATCCTCGTCCTGACCTCGCGGATCGAGGCCAACCCGCTCGACACCGACTGGCGCGCAGACCTCGCCGGCGCCGACCTTTCCCGGCTCGACCTCGCGCCGCTCAGCCGGTCGGAGGCGCAGGACCTCGCCGCGCTCCTTCAGGCACCCCGGTCCGACATGGTCCTGCGTTGCGTGGACAAGGCCGAAGGCAACCCGCTTTTCCTCGCCCAGCTGCTCCAGCACGCCGCCGAGGTCGAGGACGACGCCGTCCCCGGCACGATCCAGAGCCTCATCCAGTCCAAGATCGACCGCCTGTCGCCCGACGACCGCGCCGTGCTCAACGCCGCCGCCGTGATCGGACAACGCTTCCGGATCGAGGCCGCGACCGCCATGGCGGGGTGCGAGGTCTACGACCCCCGCGCGCTGATCGACGCGGGGCTGATCCGCGAGTTCGGCGGCGACCTTCTCTTCAGCCACGCGCTGATCCGCGACGGGGTCTACCAGACCATCCTGCGCAACGACCTGCGCCGCCTGCACGGGAACGCGGCCGACTGGTTCCGGCCGACCGACGCGCTCCTGACGGCGGAACACCTCGGGAAGGCGGCGAGCCCCGAGGCCCCCGCCGCCTTCGCCCGCGCCGCGCAGGAGGCGGCCGACGGGCGCCGGCTGTCGGCCGCGCTGGCGCTGGTCGAACGGGGCCTCGCGCTCGATCCCGCGCCGCAGATGCGCGTGCGGCTCAACCTCATGGCGGGCGAGCTCCTGCGCGACCTCGGCCGGGGTGAGGCGTCGGTCGCGGCCTTCCGCGCGGCGCTCGCCGACAGCACCGCGCCCGAGGACGCGGTGGAAGCCCGCATCGGGCTCATCGGCACCATGCGCATCATGGACCGGCTCGACGAGACCGCGCCGCTCTTCGACGAGGCCGCGCGCGAGGCCGAAGCCTCGGGCCAGTTCGCCGCCCTCTCGAAGCTTCACTACCTCCAGGGCTCGATCCGCTTCCCCCGGGGCGACTTCCGCGGCTGCCTCGACGCGCACATGAACGCCCTGAGCTACGCCGAAAAGGTGGATTCCCCCGAACTCAAGGCCCGCGCGCTCAGCGGCCTCGGCGACGCCTACTATGCGCAAGGGCGCATGTTCCGCGCCCACGACGTCTTCGAACGCTGCCTCGACCTCTGCACCCGGCACGATCTCGTCGCGGTGGAGGCGGCCAACCGCTTCATGCTCGGCACGGTCCGGATCTACATGAACCAGACCGAGGACGCCCTGCGCGAGGCGCTCCAGTCCGCCGCGCTCGCCCAGAAGGCGGGCCTGCTCCGCCCCGAGATCGTCTCGCGCCTCACCGCCGGGTGGGTGCTCCACTCCCTCGCCCGCCGCGACGAGGCGCGCGCCGAGGTCGCCCGCGGCCTCGCCGCCGCCGCAGAGCTCGGCGCCCGCCGGTTCGAGCCGTTCCTCAAGGAAACGCTCGTCCGCGTCCTCCACTCCGAAGGCCGCGACGACGACGCGGCCGCGCTGGCCGACGAGGTCCTCGCCCAGACCCGCGAGCTTGGCGCGATGACCTTCATCGGCCCCTGGGTGCTCGCCACCGCCGCCATGACCCGCTCCGGCGCCGCCGCCGACGCGCTCCTCGACGAGGGCGAGGCGCTGCTGGCCTCGGGCTGCGTCGGGCACAACTTCTTCCGCTTCTACGTCTACGGCATCCTCAGCTGCCTCGACCGGGGCGAGCTGGTCCGCGTCCGGCGCTATGCCGACGCGCTCGCCGCCTACACCGCGGCCGAACCCACGCCCTGGTCCGACTTCTACGTCGCCCTCGGCCGGGCCGGCGCGGACGCGGGCGAAGGCCGGAACGACGCGCTCCCCCGGCTCCGGCGGCTGGAGGAGGAAGCGCACCGCGCGGGTCTCGTGACCTCGCGCGACAGGATCGCGCGCATTCTCGCGCGGGCCGGGCGTCCGGCACGGATCGCCTGAGCAGACACCCAGCAGCGGAAGGGACAAGGGGAATGGCGGAGACAACGGACGTCGTGATCGTCGGCGGAGGCGTCGGCGGACTGGCGGTGGCATGGAACCTGACCAAGGTCGCGCAAGCCAACAAGCTCCCGCCGCCCGCGATCACGCTGGTCGAGGCGTCGCCCCGCATCGGCGGGAACGCGGACACGGTCCAGATCGACTTCGGCTCGGGCCCGGGCTACCCCACGGGCTTCCGGCGCTGGGCGGACCTGGGCGTGAACGACTTCAACACCACCGCCTACACCCTGATCGTGGGCGTGATGAACGAGATCGGGTTCACCGAGGGCACGGACTACCGCAACCTCGAGGACACGACCTCCTACTACACCGCCGACGGCGCGCTCGCCTTCACCGACAACGACCTCGCCACGCGGTTCTCCTCGTGGAACACGCAGATGCCCTCGTCCCTGTCGGTATCCGCCAAAAGCTTCATGAAGGTCGCGGGCGAGCACGCCACCGACCCCGCCTTCGCCGCCTACACCATCTCGCAGTATATCGAGGAACAGGGGCCGAAGCAGAACCCGCCGTGGGACCCCGACCTCGGCCCCAAGGTGATCTACCCGCGCATCAACGGGATGTATTTCGTCTCCGAACTGGGCCCGCGCGAGATGCCCTTCGCCGCCGTGATGCACTACTACGCGATTCAGGAGGGCGCGGGCGGCAAGCCCGCGAACCGCTGCTACTTCGTCAACGGGGCGAGCGCGTGGATCGACGCGCTCCTCGCGTACATGGCGAAAGAAATGCCGAACGTCACGATCCTGACCGGCTACCGCGCGGTCATCAACAGGGTCCGGACCGAAGGCGCGATGTTCCTCGTCCAGGACGCGGGCGGGACGCAGGCGCCCTTCGCGGCCGCCCGCGTGGTGCTCGCGGCCCATGCCGACGACAGCCTCACCGCGATGATGACGGGCCTGCCCGACGGCGTCGGCGCGGTCCTCGGCGCGATCCGCTACAACAACGGCATCTCGGTCGCACATACCGACAGCCGGCTCCTCCCCGTCAACTCGAACGCGTGGAGCACCTACAACATCCTGATCCACGAACCCGGCGCGGCGGGGCTCAAGCCCTACGTCATCAACTACGTCGCGAACCGCCACCAGAACGACGCGGCAAACCCCGCCTACGACGTCTTCGGGCTGCCGCAGTTCTTCGTGTCCTGCAACCCGCACCGGCCGATCCCGGAGAACATGATCCTCACCGACATGAAGGGCAACGCGGCGGTGGCGAACCTGCGCCACAACACCTTCGACTTCGCGACGATGGAGGCGCAGTCCCGCATCGATGCCTACCAGGGCGTGGGCGGCATCTACTATGCCGGCGGCTGGACCTGCGGGTCCGGCCTGCACGAGGAGTGCTGGCAGCAGGGCGTGGACGTGGCGAGCCTCCTGCTCCTCGGCCACAAGGCCGCGGTGCCCGAGGCGGCGGCGAAGCCGAAGGCGACCGAACACTTCATCACCGACCGGCTCGCCCGGATCGTCCGCGCGGCCTGATCCCCGCACCTTGCGCCGCGCGCCTGTCGCGCGGCGCCATGCCGGCGGCGCGAACAGATCGGGAACACCCCCTTTCCCCGCCCGCCGATCCGCGCTAGGGTCGCGCGCGATGAGCACCTTCGACGACAGCGACGCTTTCGAGGCGGCGGCGATCCCGCTCAGCCAGCTCGCCATGGCGGGGCGCGGCGGGCCGTCGCTCGACGACCTGAACCCCGCGCAGCGCGAGGCCGTGCTCGCCCTCGACGGCCCGGTCCTGATGCTCGCGGGCGCGGGCACCGGCAAGACCAAGGCGCTGACCGCCCGCATCGCGCATCTCCTGCACACCGGCACCGCGCGCCCGAACGAGATCCTCGCCGTCACCTTCACCAACAAGGCCGCGCGCGAGATGAAGGAGCGCGTGGCGCGCCTCCTCGGGCAGGCGGTGGAGGGGATGCCCTGGCTCGGCACCTTCCACTCGGTCTGCGTCAAGCTCCTGCGCCGCCACGCCGAACTCGTGGGGCTCAAGACCAACTTCACGATCCTCGACACCGACGATCAGGTCCGACTCCTGAAGCAGTTGATCGTGGCGGCCAACGTCGACGAAAAGCGCTGGCCCGCCCGCCAGCTCGCGGGCCTCATCGACCACTGGAAGAACCGGGCATGGACGCCGGAGAGGGTCCCCGCCGCCGAAGGCGCGGCCTTCAACAACGCGGGCGTCGACCTCTACGCGCAGTATCAGGAGCGGCTGCGCACGCTGAACGCGGTGGACTTCGGCGACCTGCTGCTGCACGTGCTCACGATCTTCCAGACGCACCCGGACATCCTCGCCCAGTACCAGCGCTGGTTCCGCTACATCCTCGTGGACGAATACCAGGACACGAACGTCGCCCAGTATCTCTGGCTCCGCCTCCTCGCCCAGACCCACCGCAACATCTGCTGCGTGGGCGACGACGACCAGTCGATCTACGGCTGGCGCGGGGCCGAGGTCGGCAACATCCTGCGGTTCGAAAAGGACTTCCCCGGCGCGAAGGTCATCCGGCTCGAACAGAACTACCGCTCCACCCCGCACATCCTCGGCGCCGCCTCCGGCCTCATCGCCGCGAACAAGGGCCGCCTCGGCAAGACCCTGTGGACCGAGGCGAACGGGGGCGAGAAGGTCCGCCTCATCGGCCACTGGGACGGCGAGGAGGAGGCGCGCTGGATCGGCGAGGAGCTCGAAAGCATGGGCCACGGCACCCGCGGCCTGCGCCCGATGCGGCTGTCGGAATGCGCCATCCTCGTCCGCGCCTCGCACCAGATGCGCGCCTTCGAGGACCGGTTCCTGACGATCGGGCTGCCCTACCGCGTCATCGGCGGCCCGCGCTTCTACGAGCGGATGGAGATCCGCGACGCGATGGCCTACTTCCGCCTCGCCGTGTCGCCCGACGACGACCTCGCCTTCGAGCGGATCGTGAACACGCCCAAGCGGGGCCTCGGCGACAAGGCGCAGGCCGACATCCAGCGGATGGCGCGGGCGAATGGCGTTTCGCTTGTCGAAGGCGCACGGCTTCTCGTGGCGTCGAAGGGGATCGGCGGGAAGGGCGGGACGGAACTCAAGGCGCTGGTCGAGGGGATCGACCGCTGGCATTCAGCCATACGGAATCCATACGAGACCCATATCGAAACCGCAGAGCGGATTCTGGACGAATCCGGCTACACGGCGATGTGGCAGAACGACAAGACGCCCGAGGCGCCGGGCCGGCTCGAGAACCTGAAGGAACTCGTCAAGGCATTGGAGAACTTCGAAAATCTCCAGGGCTTCCTCGAACACGTCGCCCTCATCATGGACAACGAGACGGACGAGGGCGAGGACAAGGTCTCCATCATGACCCTCCACGCCGCCAAGGGCCTTGAATTCCCGGCAGTTTTCCTCCCCGGCTGGGAAGACGGCCTGTTCCCCTCGCAGCGGTCGATGGACGAGAACGGGCTGAAGGGCCTCGAGGAGGAACGCCGCCTCGCCTACGTCGGCATCACCCGGGCCGAGGAACTCTGCACCATCTCCTTCGCCGCCAACCGCCGCGTCTACGGCCAGTGGCAATCCGCGCTCCCCTCGCGCTTCATCGACGAGCTGCCCGTGGCCCATGTCGACGTCCTGACGCCCCCCGGCCTCGCCGGCGGCGCCTACGGCGCCGCGGCCATGGCCGGCAACACGATCGAGGACCGTGCGATGCGCGCGGACGTCTACAACTCCCCCGGCTGGAAGCGCCTGCAGGAGCGCAGCGGGACGCGCGGCATGGGCCAGCCGCGCGAGGCGCGGAACGTCACGATAGATCTCGACGCCGTGTCGGCCTTCACCGAAGGCGACCGCGTCTTTCACCAGAAGTTCGGATACGGCGCCATCATCGGGATCGAAGGCGACAAGCTCGACATCCGCTTCGACAAGGCCGGCGAAAAGAAGGTGGTCGCCCGCTTCGTGGTCCCGGCGGCCGAGGCGGACGACGTTCCTTTCTGATCGAAAATGCTTCCTTAACCGCTTCGAAATCCCGGTTATCCAATTGTTTACGGAATCGCGGCAGGGTCGGCCCGTGTTCGCATGCCGGAGGGTTTCGTGCGGGTTCTTGTAGTCGAGGACGACGCCGTCCTCCGCGATCTCTGGATCGAAGTCTTCACCGGAGCGGGCCACGAGGCGGCCGGGGTGGACAGCGTGGGCGAAGCGCGCACACGGCTGCTTGCCCGGCGATATGACGTGGCGGTGCTCGACCTCCATCTCGGCTCGGAAAGCGGCCTGTCGGTCGCGATGTTCGCCGCCTATGCCAACCCCGACTGCAAGGTGATTATGATCACCGGCTCCTCGCTCTTCGCCAATGGCGAACTGTTCGACATGGCGCCGACCGTCTCGAACGTCCTGCGCAAGCCCGTCTCGAACGACGAACTCCTCGCGGTGTCCGAACACCGGGCGCTCAGCGCCTGACCTGACCTTCGGGCAAAAAAAAGCGGTGACGCCAGGGAGGAGGAAGGCGCCACCGCTAATCACAGAGAACCCAGGGAGGAGGAAGGGATCTCTGAACTTGGTGCCTCCGGTCCTTGGACCATCGGCCGACACCCCGAAGATAGCGCCTTGCTGCGGGTGCACAATGCTCTGCGTGTGCAATGCTGCCATGCAGAAAGTGCAACAGTGGTACAGACCAATTTTTGGGCATTGGGGATGATTTCCGGGGCGGTCCGCGAAGCCGCCCTTGCCTGCCGCGCATCGAATGACAAGGTATGCGGCGGAATCGGGCAGGAGTTGGATGATGGCGGTAACGCGGGACGACGTTCTGGGGGCGCTCCGGGCTTTGACGCTCCCCGACGGGACGGACATCGTCAGCCGCGACCTCGTCCGCGCGCTCTCCGTCACGGGGGATCAGGTGCGGTTCGTGCTCGAATCGGCCACGCCCGAGGAGGCGCGGCGGCTCGAGCCCGTCCGCGCGGCGGCCGAGGCGATCGTGCGGAAGCTGCCGGGCGTCGGGCAGGTGTCGGTCGTCCTCACCGCCCACGGCCCCGCGCCCCGTCCCTCCGCGCCTCCGGCGGGGCAGGGCGAGCCGCCCGCGCTCACCATCGGCCGCCACCCGACGCCGCAGCAGGGCGGCCCGCAGAAGGTGACGGGCGTGGACCGCATCCTCGCCATCGCCTCGGGCAAGGGCGGGGTCGGAAAGTCCACCGTGTCCTCGAACCTCGCCGTGGCGCTCGCGCGGGCGGGGCGCCGCGTGGGACTTCTGGATGCCGACATCTACGGGCCGTCACAGCCGCGCATGATGGGCGTGTCGAAGCGGCCCGCCTCCCCTGACGGCAAGACGATCATACCGCTACAGGCCCATGGCGTGACGATGATGTCGCTCGGCCTGATGCTCGAGGAGGACAAGGCCGTGGTCTGGCGCGGCCCGATGCTGATGGGCGCGCTTCAGCAGATGCTGGGGCAGGTGGAGTGGGGCAGGCTCGACGTCCTCATCGTCGACCTTCCCCCGGGGACGGGGGACGTGCAGCTGACGCTGTGCCAGCGGGCGCAGGTGACGGGCGCCATCGTCGTCTCCACGCCGCAGGACGTGGCGCTTCTGGATGCGCGGAAGGCGATCAGCATGTTCAACATGCTCAAGACGCCGATCCTCGGGCTGATCGAGAACATGTCGACCTACATCTGCCCCAACTGCGGACACGAGGCGCACATCTTCGGCCACGGCGGCGTCCGGGCCGAGGCCGAGCGGATCGGCGTGCCGTTCCTCGGAGAGATCCCGCTGAGCCTCGACGTGCGCATCGCCGGCGACAGCGGCACGCCCATCGCCGCGGGCGAGGGGGCGGTGGCGGGAGCCTACGCGGCGCTCGCCGCGCGGCTGGTGGCGGGCGGAATGGCCTGAGACTGGGATTTCATGGGACGGACGACCTGAACGGGGCTCACAGGCGAATCACGCGCGTGTGACAGGGCCGTGATTCTGCCGATCTCAGTGCCAGCGGCGTCGGAAATCGCTCGTCACGCCGTCTTCGACGCAGTTTTTCTGGGAAACCATGGGAAGACGTGAGGCGCACTCCGGGCGTCTAGATATTGATCCCTTTCAGGTGCGACCGGTCAACATATTGTAATTCTCGTCCCTGAAATCGCCGATCTGGCGGGTTCTCGGGGTCGGTGCCCGGCCTGCGCGCCATCGCCATCCCGCATTTTCCTGTTGATTACCATGAATTCCCATGGCATCCCTGTCTCACGGTGAACGGGACAAAACGGAGCGACAGACTCCAGACCCCCAAGAGCAGGTTTCATACAGGCACCCCGCTTCACCAAGACGAAGAGATCCGGCGCGCGGGCGAGCAGACATCCCCCCAGGTGGCGCGCGTAGCCGGGCATACCCAGAAATGGGACGAGGGCGGCGGATCGGGCAGTGGCAGCAGCCCGATCCGCCGTTGTCGTTCCGGGCGACAGGAAAAGGGACCGCGGGACAGTGGTTCGGAGGTTCAGAGGCGAGTTCCACCAGAAGGTGGACGGGAAGGGGCGGGTGTCCATCCCGGCCGACTTCCGCCGCGTCCTCGAAGCCGGCGATCCCTCCTGGTCCGAAGGCAAGTCCCCCGAATTCGTGATCGTCTACGGCGACCACCGCCGCGCCTACCTCGAATGCTACACGATGGAGGCGGCGGCCGAGGTCGACCAGCAGATCGCCGACCTGCCCCGCGGCTCGATGGACCGCCGGATGCTCGAGCGGCTCTTCAACGGCCTCTCTCTCAAGACCTCCATCGACGAAACCGGGCGCATCGTCCTGCCCCAGAAGCTCCGCGCCAAGATCGACATCGGCGAGGAAGCCTACTTCATCGCCTCTGGCGATACCTTCCAGATCTGGAAGCCCGAGACCTACGAGGACGTGGAACTCGCCAAGACCGAAGCCTGGCTCGAGAGCCTGCCCGAGGATTTCGACCCGCTCACCCTTCTCGACAAGCGGAAAGGGGACTGAGCGATGGCAGCGACGGCGCGCGCCACACCGTCCGACCGCCCGCACATCCCTGTCCTCCTCGGCCCGCTCCTGCGGGCCGTGGCGCCTGTGGAGGGCCGCTGGCTCGACGGCACCTTCGGTGCGGGCGGCTACGCGCGCGGCCTCCTCGACGCAGGTGCGGCCGAAGTGATCGGCGTCGACCGCGACCCGGCCGTGTTCGACATGGCGACGGATTGGGCCGGCGCCTACGGCGACCGGCTGAAGCTCGTGCAGGGCACGTTCTCCGCGCTTGATGATCACGCGGGAGGGCCGCTCGACGGCGTGGTGCTCGACCTTGGCGTCTCCTCGATGCAGCTCGACCAGCCCGAGCGCGGCTTCTCCTTCATGGCCGACGGTCCGCTCGACATGCGGATGAGCCAGGAGGGGCCCTCGGCCGCCGACATCGTCAACACCGCTTCCGAAGGCGAACTCGCCGACATCCTCTTCCATTACGGCGAGGAGCGCGCCTCGCGCCGAATCGCAAAGGCCATCGTCAAGGCGCGGGCCGAGGCGCCGATCACGCGGACGCGCGAACTCACTCGGATCGTCGAAGCCTGCCTGCCGCGCCCGAAACCCGGACAGAGCCACCCCGCGACGCGCACCTTCCAGGCGCTCCGTATCGCCGTGAACGACGAGTTCGGAGAGCTTGTCGCCGGTCTCGAGGCGGCGGAACGCGCGCTGAAGCCCGGAGGGCGGCTCGCGGTCGTCAGCTTCCATTCGCTCGAGGACCGCGTCGTGAAGCGCTTTCTCCAGACCCGCTCGGGCGGGGCGGGGCGGGGAAGCCGCTACGCCCCCGAGACGACCGAGCAGGCCCCGCGCTTCGAGGCGGTCGCCAAGTCGGTCGAGGCCGACGAGGAGGAGCTCTCGCACAATCCCCGCGCCCGCTCGGCCCGCCTCAGGGTCGCGCGGCGCACCGGGGCGCCCGCCGGTCCCGCGGACCGGACGGCGCTCGGGCTGCCGAAACCGATCGAGACGAGACGGAACTGATGCGGTCGATCTTCTACATCGTGACCACGCTGATCGTGATGGGCATGGCCTTCTGGGCCTACCGTCAGAACTACGAGACACAGGACGCCATGCGGCAGGCTTCGGCCGTGCGGTCACAGATCTCCGAGCTGCGCGAGACGCTGGGCGTCCTGCGCGCCGAATGGGCCTATCTGAATCGCCCCGACCGCCTGCGCGAGCTCGCGGACCTCAATTTCGACCGGCTGGGCCTCCTGCCGCTCACGCCGGACCAGTTCGGCAACGCCGAACAGGTGGCCTTCCCGCCGGAACCCATGATCGTCATCACCAACACCGTCGACACGCTCGGGCGCCTGGAGCAGTTCCCATGACCCGGATCCCCCTTCGCCCGCTTGCCCGCATCCTCGAAGCCCGTGCGCGCGGCGAGAACCCCGACGCGATCGAGCGCGAGAACCTGCGCCTCCGCCACGAAGCGATGCGCGACCGCGCGCGCAATCGCGCCGAGGGGCGGCTCCTCGTGGTGGGGATCTTCTTCCTCTGCGCCTTCATTCTCGTGGGAGGCCGGATGGGCACGCTGGCCAATTCGGTCGCCGAAGAGCCGCGCGGCGCGGTGGCGGGCGCCTCGATCATCGCGCAGCGCGCCGACATCACGGACCGCAACGGGCGCATCCTCGCCACGAACCTCACCACGCACGCGCTCTACGCCCAGCCGCCGCTCATGGTGGACAAGCCGCGCGCCGCGCGCGAGCTCGCCCGGATCTTCCCCGACCTCGACGAGGAAAAGCTCCTCCAGCAGTTCTCCGGAGAGCGGAAGTTCCTCTGGATCAAGCGCCGGATCTCGCCCGAACAGAAGCAGGCCGTGCACGACATCGGCGACCCCGGCCTCCTCTTCGGCCCGCGCGAGATGCGGCTCTACCCGAACGGACGGCTGGCGAGCCATGTGCTGGGCGGCGCGTCCTTCGGGCGCGAAGGCGTGGATTCCGCCGAGGTGATCGGCGTCGCCGGGGTCGAGAAGGCCTTCGACGACTACCTCCGCGACCCCGAGAACGACGGCCGCCCGCTCCAGCTGTCGCTCGACCTATCGGTTCAGGCGGTCATCGAACAGGTGCTCGCGGGCGGGATGCGGCTCATGAGCGCCAAGGGCGCGACCGCGATCCTGATGGATGCGCACACGGGCGAGATCATCAGCATGGCCTCGCTCCCCGACTTCGACCCGAACGACCGGCCGCCGCTGCCGACCTCGGGCGACCCCTCCGACAGCCCGCTCTTCAACCGCGCGGTGCAGGGGGTCTACGAGCTTGGCTCCACCTTCAAGATCTTCCCCGTGGCGCAGGCCATCGAGCTTGGGATCGTCAACACCTCCACCATCATCGACACCAAGGGACCGATGCGTTGGGGGCGGTTCAGGATCAGCGACTTCCGCAACTACGGCCCCGAGATGACGGTGGAGCAGGTGATCGTGAAGTCCTCCAACATCGGGACGGCGCGCATCGCGGGGATGATGGGCATCCAGAAGCAGCAGGAGTTCCTGGGTGCGCTGGGTTTCCTCGAGCCCACGCCGGTGGAGCTCGTGGAGGCGCCGAAGGCGCGCCCGCTCCTTCCCCGGAACTGGTCCGAGCTGTCGATGCTGACGATCTCCTACGGCCACGGCCTGTCGGCGAGCCCGCTGCACCTGGCGAGCGCCTACGCCACGATCACGAACGGCGGCGTGCGGGTGCGGCCCACGCTCGTGAAGCGGCAGGGGATGGAGCCGGGAGAGCAGATCATCTCGCCCCGCACCTCGGCCATCGCGCGGGACATGCTGCGCAAGACCGTCGTGGAGGGCACGGCGACGATGGGCGACGTGCAGGGCTACGAGGTCGCGGGCAAGACCGGAACCGCCGACAAGCCGCGCCGGACGGGCGGCTATTACGACGACAAGGTGATCACCACCTTCGCGAGCGTCTTCCCGGCCTCCGATCCGAAATACGTGCTCGTCGTCACGCTCGACGAGCCCGTGGACACGATGGGGACGGAACCGCGCCGCACCGCGGGCTGGACGGCGGTGCCCGTGGCGGCCGAGATCATCCGGCGCGTCGCGCCTCTCATGGGCCTCGCGCCGTCCATTGAACAGGAACAGCTGGTTGGAGTATCACTCCGGTAAAACCAGAACACGGGTTGGGGCGAGCATGGGAACCCGGGCGGAAGGAAAGAGACTGTCCGAGCTCGGGCTGGCTGCCTCGGGGCAGCGCGACGTGCGCGTCACGGGCCTCGCCGTCGACAGCCGCGACGTGCGCGACGGCTTCCTCTTCGCGGCACTGCCGGGCAGCCGCGTCCACGGCGGCGAGTTCATCCAGTACGCGCTGCGCATGGGCGCGGGCGCCATCCTCACCGACCGCGAGGGCGCGCGCATCGCCGCGGACGAGATCGCCGAGGCCGGCGTGCCCGTGGTCCTGGCCGACGATCCCCGGCAGGCGCTCTCCTACGCCGCGGCGCTCTGGTTCGGGCTGCAGCCCGAGACGGTGGTGGCGGTGACGGGCACGAACGGCAAGACCTCGGTCGCGACCTTCACGCGCCAGCTCTGGCAGGCGATGGGGCTTCCGGCGGTGAACATCGGGACGACCGGCGTCGTGGGCGACATCTCTCTCCCCCTCATCCACACGACGCCCGAACCCGTCACGCTCCACCGCGCGCTCTGCGAGGTGGCCGAGGCCGGGATCGAGCACGCGGCGATGGAGGCGTCGTCCCACGGGCTCGACCAGCGGCGGCTCGACGGGGTGCGGCTCAGCGCGGCGGGGTTCACGAACTTCAGCCAGGACCATCTGGACTACCACGGCACGATGGAGGCCTACTTCGCCGCCAAGGCCCAGCTGTTCGACCGGCTCCTGCCCGAGGACGGCACTGCCGTCGTGAACCTCGACGATCCGAAGGGCCCGGAGGTCGCGGAGATCGCCGAGGCACGGGGCTGCGATCTCCTGACCGTGGGCCGGTCCGAGGGCGCGGCGCTGCGCATCCTCGACCAGCGGTTCGACGCGACGGGGCAGGTCCTGCGCTTCGCCTGGAACGGCGTGGCGCGGCAGGTGCGGCTCGACCTCGTGGGCGGGTTCCAGGCCGAGAACGCGCTGGTGGCGGCGGGGCTGTGCATCGCGTCCGGTTCGGCGCCCGGCGACGTGTTCGAGGCGATGGCGCGGCTCACGACCGTGCCGGGGCGGATGCAGCTGGCCGCCACGCGGGCGAACGGGGCGGCGGTGTTCGTGGACTATGCGCACACGCCCGACGCGCTGCGCACCGCCATCGCGGCGCTTCGTCCGCATGTCATGGGCCGCCTCGTCGTCGTCTTCGGGGCGGGCGGGGACCGGGACCGGGGCAAGCGGCCCAAGATGGGGCGGGCGGTCGCGGAACTCGCGGATGTCGCCATCGTGACGGACGACAATCCCCGCAGCGAGGACCCGGCGGCGATCCGCGCCGCCGTGCTGGAAGGCTGCCCCGAGGCGACGGAGGTGGCCGACCGGGCCGAAGCGATCCTGCGCGGTGTCGACGCGCTGGAAGCGGGGGACGCGCTCCTCATCGCGGGCAAGGGGCACGAGACCGGGCAGACCGTCGGCTCCACCGTCTATCCCTTCGACGACGTTGAACAGGCGAGCGTCGCGGTCGCCGCGCTCGACGGGCGGGTGGCATGAGCACACTCTGGACGGCCGCCGAGGCGGCGGCGGCGACGGGGGGCGAGGCGCGCGGCGCCTGGGCCGCCACCGGCGTCTCCATCGACACGCGGTCGCTTGCGCCGGGAGACCTGTTCGTGGCGCTGAAGGACGTGCGGGACGGGCACGATTTCGTGGCGGACGCGCTTGCCCGTGGCGCAGCCGCGGCGATGGTGTCGCGAGTGCCCGAGGGCGTGGCGCCCGACGCGCCGCTCCTGATCGTGCCGGACGTGCTGCCCGCGCTCGAGGCGCTGGGGCGGGCCGGCCGCGCGCGGTCCAAGGCGCGGGTCGTGGCCATCACGGGTTCGGTCGGCAAGACATCGACCAAGGACATGCTGCGCTTCGTCCTGCAGGGGCAGGGCAAGGTCCACGCGGCGGAGAAGAGCTTCAACAACCACTGGGGCGTTCCGCTGACGCTGGCGCGGCTTCCCGTCGACGCCGACTTCGCCGTGATCGAGATCGGGATGAACCACCCGGGCGAGATCGCGCCGCTCTCGCGCATGGCGCGGCCGCATGTTGCGATCGTCACGACGGTGGGCGCGGCGCATCTGGAGGCGTTCGGCAGCCTCGAGGGGATCGCGTGGGAGAAGGCGTCGATCTTCGAGGGGCTGGAGCCCGGCGGAACCGCGATCTACCACGGCGACCTGCCCCAGACCCCGATCCTCGAGGAGGTGGCGCGCCGCCATGCAGGCCGGCTCGTCACCTTCGGGACGGGGGCCGGGAACCACCACCGGGCGCTCGATCTGAGGGTGCAGGACGAGGCGACGGTGGCCACCGCGCGGCTCTGGCGGACGCCGGTGGCCTATTGCATCCGGGGCGCGGGAAAACACTTCGCGGTCAATGCTCTGGCTGTCCTTGCCGCGGTGGGCGAGGTGGGCGGCGACCGCGCCCGCGCGATCATCGCGCTGTCGTCCTGGGAGCCCACGGACGGGCGCGGCAGGCGCGAGCGCATCGGGCTCGACATCGCGAACGAGCATCTGACCTTCGACGTGATCGACGACGCGTTCAACGCCAACCCCTCGTCCATGTCGGCGGCGCTCGACGTGCTGGGGACCGCGGTGCCGATGGACGGGCTTGGCCGCGTTTCCAAGGGCCGCCGCATCGCGATCCTGGGCGACATGCTGGAGCTCGGCCCCGACGAGGCGCGGCTCCATGCCGAGATCGCGCGGCATCCGGTGATGGCGCAGGTGGCGACCGTCCATTGCGTGGGGCCGCGGATGCGGCACCTGTGGGAGGCGCTGCCCGAGAGACGGCGGGGACTTTGGGTCGAGACGGCGGAGGAGCTGGCGGGCCGGGTGCATCTTCTCATCGACGCGGGCGACGTCGTGCTCGTGAAGGGATCGAAGGGCAGCCGCGTGAGCCGGGTCGTTGACGCCATCCGCAAACTGGGCCATGCCGCGCCGCGACCGGGGCAGGGGAGCGAGTAGATGCTATTCTGGCTGAGCGAGCTGTCGGACGGAGGGGGCGTCTTCAACCTCTTCCGCTACATCACCTTCCGGGCGGGAGGGGCCTTCTTCACGGCCTTGATCTTCGGCTTCCTCTTCGGACGGCCCCTGATCAACCTGTTGCGCAAGCGCCAGAAGAAGGGACAGCCGATCCGCGAGGACGGACCCCAGAGCCACATCGTGACCAAGGCCGGCACGCCCACGATGGGGGGGCTCCTCATCCTGTCGGCGCTTCTCGTCTCGACGCTCCTCTGGGCGCGGCTCGACAACGGGTTCGTGTGGATGGTGCTCTTCGTCACCGCCGCCTTCGGGATCATCGGCTTCGTCGACGACTACGAGAAGGTCACCAAGATGCACCACAAGGGCGTGTCGGGAAAGGTGCGCCTCCTCATCGGCTTCGCCATCGCCCTCATCGCCTCGGTCTGGGCCGCGTGGCTGCATCCGCCGAACCTGACGGGGCAGCTTGCGGTACCGCTCTTCAAGAACCTGCTCGTGGACCTCGGCCTCTTCTTCGTGCCCTTCGCGGCGCTCGTGATCGTGGGCGCGGCCAACGCTGTGAACCTGACCGACGGGCTCGACGGTCTTGCCATCATGCCCGTGATGATTGCGGCGGGGACGCTCGGCGTCATCGCCTACGCGGTGGGCCGGGTGGACTTCACGAACTACCTCGAGGTGCACTACGTGCCGGGCACCGGGGAAATTCTGGTGTTCTGCGCTGGACTTATCGGGGGTGGGCTCGGGTTCCTGTGGTACAACGCGCCGCCCGCGGCGGTGTTCATGGGGGACACGGGAAGCCTCGCGCTGGGCGGCGCGCTCGGCGCGATCGCGGTGGCGTGCAAGCACGAGATCGTGCTGGCGATCGTGGGCGGGCTCTTCGTCGTGGAGGCGCTCTCGGTCATCATCCAGGTCTTCTATTTCAAGCGGACGGGCAAGCGCGTGTTCCTGATGGCGCCGATCCACCACCACTTCGAGAAGCAGGGGTGGGCCGAGCCGCAGATCGTGATCCGGTTCTGGATCATCTCGCTCATCCTCGCGCTGATCGGGCTCGCGACGCTGAAGGTGCGCTAGAGGCGTCGAATCGGGGTTACCGCGTCGGAGCGGCGCGGAAATCGGCGTCGGGAAGACGTATGGAAAGCGTATGGTTTCCGTATGGATGATGTCGCGCGCTGCTCAAGGTGGACCGGGCGCGGGGTGGCCTGAGCCGCAATCCAACGGACGCGCCTGCGGCGCGACGATCTTCTTCTCGCCTGCGGCGCGTTCCGCGCCTTCGGCTCGGTCTGCCTCCGGCGGGAGTATTTGGGCCGAGATGAAGCCAGGAGCGCAGGGCCCCTCCCTTCATCCCGGGACAAATACTCCGGGGGGAGCGACGCGGAGCGGCGCGGGGGGCAGAGCCCCCCCTTCTGACCGATCCTCTTTTCACGACGCGGCGAAGCAGGTAGCCCCAAGGCGCGAGCGGGAGGGGAGAAGCGGCATGATTCCGGTCCGGGGCTACGAGGGGCAGACGGTCGCGGTGCTGGGGCTCGGGCGGTCGGGCGTCACCGCCGCGCGGGCGCTTGCGGCCGGGGGCGCGCGGGCCGTGGTCTGGGACGACAGTCCCGGCGCGCGGGAGACGGCGGCGGGCGAGGGGCTGGAGGTCGTGGACCTGACGCGGGAGAGCGTCTGGAGGGACATCGCCGCGCTCGTCGTCTCGCCCGGCATCCCGCATCTCTATCCCGAACCGAACCGCGTCATCGCAGGCGCCATGGCGGCGGGGGTGCCGGTCGACAACGACATCGGGCTGTTCTTCCGGTCGCTCGCCACCGAGGGCTGGGACGCCTTCGACACGGTGCCGCGCGTGGTCGCGGTGACGGGCTCGAATGGAAAGTCCACGACCTCGGCGCTGATCCACCACGTCCTCGTCGCCTCGGGGCGGGAAAGCCAGCTGGCGGGGAACATCGGGCGCGGCGTGCTCGACATCGATCCGCCGGGGGAGGCGGGTGTCGTGGTGCTGGAGCTGTCGTCCTACCAGACGGACCTTGCCCGGGCGCTCACCCCCGATATCGCGGTCTTCACGAACCTCTCGCCCGATCACCTCGACCGGCATGGCGGAATGGGGGGCTACTTCGCTGCCAAGCGCCGGCTCTTCGCCGAAGGCGGGCCGGATCGCGCCGTGATCGGGGTCGACGAGAAGGAGGGGCGGTATCTGGCGAACCAGATGAGCGAAGGGCCGCAGGACGACCGTGTGATCCGGGTGTCGGTCAGGGGCCGGCTCGAGGAATTCGGCTGGTCGGTCGTCGCGCGGAAGGGGTTCCTGGCCGAGTGGCGGAAGGGGCGGCAGGTCGCCTCCATCGACCTGCGCGGCATCCGGGGGCTGCCCGGCGCGCACAACCACCAGAACGCCTGCGCGGCCTATGCGGTGGCCCGCGCGCTCGGCCTGCCGCCGAAGGGGATCGCGGAGGCCTTCGAGAGCTTCGAGGGGCTGCCGCACCGGAGCCAGGTGGTGGCGGAGACGGCGGGCGTGCTCTGGGTGAACGACTCGAAGGCCACGAACGCCGACAGCGCGGCGCAGGCGCTGATGGCCTATGACCGCATCCGCTGGATCGTGGGCGGCCAGATGAAGGACGGCGGGCTGGCTCCGCTGAAGCCGCATCTGGGGCGTGTCGTGAAGGCCTATGTCATCGGGCGCGCCGCGCGGGAGATCGCGCTGACGATCGCCGAGGTGCCGCATGAGGTCTGCGAGACGATGGAGGTCGCGGTGGCGCGGGCGGCGGCGGAGGCCGAGGCGGGCGAGGTCGTGCTGCTGGCACCGGCGGGCGCGAGCTTCGACCAGTACGACAACTTCGAGAAGCGGGGCGAGGATTTCATGGCGCGGGTGCGCGCGATCCTCGGCTAGGACGCCCTGAGGAGCTGGCGGATCAGCGGCTGCTTGCGCGGCTTGTCCTTGAGGCTCGCCAGAAGCTCGGTGAGGCCCGGTTCGCTCACCGCCTCGGCCGCGCCTTCGGGCGAGAACCAGTGGCGGCGGCGCTGCTTGCGCTCCTTCCAGGTCCGCTTCACCTTGTCGACGATCATGGGGTAGACGCGAACGGTGCAGGGCACCGAGGTGCCGTCGGGCAGGCGCTTGTCGTAGGCGTAGTCGCCCAGCGCCTCGCGCGAGATGTAGCCGGTGACGCCCGCTTCCTCGAGCGCCTCGATCTCGGCCGCGCGCCAGGGCTTCTTGCCGTCCATCGTCCAGCCCTTGGGGAGCACCCAGCGGCCCGTGTCGCGCGAGGTGACGAGCAGGATGCGGAGCTCTCCGTCCTTGGTCCACTGCATCGGGATGGCTGCGACCTGGTCGCCTGTTCCGTTCATCGCCTGCCTGCTCTCTGCGCCTTGGGCGCTTTCACGAGAGTATATACAACAATTAGACAAGTTAAAGGCGGCTTGCGCGAGAGGAGGGATCAGACGATGGCCTCCTCGAGGAAGGGTTCGCCCAGGGCGACGCGGGCGTGGCCGAGGGGCGAGAGGTCGAGCGTGCGGTAGTGGCCGTGGGCGATCCATTCGGCGAGGCCGCGGCCGATGCCCGGGGACTGCTGGAGGCCGTGACCCGAAAACCCGTTGGCGAGGAGGAGGTTCCCGACCTCCGAGTGGGGGCCGACGATCACGTTGTGGTCGAGCGTGCAGAAATCGTAGTGGCCGGCCCAGAACCGCTGGATCTTCACCGCCTCGAAGCGGGGGGAGAGGTGGGCGACGGCGGGCCAGACGGTGTCCTCCCATTCCGCGTGGCGGGGCTCGAAGTCGTCGACGGCGACGGTGGGGTCCTCCGCCGGGCTGATGCCCGAGAGGAAGAAGCGCCCCTCGGGCCGGCAGAAGGTGCCGGAGGGGGTGATGGTGAGCGGCATGGGCCCGGGGGGCGGGTCGGCGGCGTCGAAGAGGAAGACGGTGCGCTTGCGGGGTTCGACGGGCAGGTCGTGGAGGTTCGCGGTGGCGAGGAGGGATTTGGCGCGGGGGCCGGAGGTGTTGACGAGGGTGCCGCAGGCGATGGTTTCGCCGGTGGTGAGGCGGACGCCGGTGATGCGGTCGCCCTCGCGCAGGTAGGCGGCGGCCTCGGCGTGGGCGAATTCGGCGCCTGCGCTCTTCGCGGAGGCGCGGAAGGCGGCGAGGAGGCCCATGTTGTCGAACCAGCCTTCGCCCGATAGGCCGAGGGAGCCGAGGCGCAGGTCGTCCACGTTCATGAAGGGGTAGCGGTCGGCGATCTCCGCGGGCGACAGGAGCGCCACGTCGGCGCCGAGGCTGGTCTGGACGGCGTGGTTGCGGTGGAGGATGACTTCCTGCCGCTCGGTCGCGGCGAGGAAGAGGTAGCCCCATTCGGTGAAGTGGATGGGGGCGCCGAGGCGTTCCTCTGCGCCGCGGATGACCTCGAGCCCGAACTGGCTGATCTGGACGTTGAGCGCGTTCGAGAACTGGACGCGGATGCCGGAGGCGGAGAGGGAGGTCGAGGCGTAGGTGTAGGTCGGGTCGCGTTCGAGGACGAGGACGGAGCCGGGGAAGCGCTCTTCCGCCTTCAGGAAGTGGGCGGTGGAGGCGCCGACGACGGCACCGCCAACGATGATGACGTCGTAAGCAGAGCGCATGGGATCAGCCTTTCGCGGCGAGCGCCTTGGCCCGCATCTGGGAGAGGGTTTCGCGGGGGGTGAGCGCCTCTGTCCCGACGTCGAGGTGGAGGAGGGCGCCGGTGGGGGAGGCCAAGGCGCGCGTGAAGGCGGGGGCGAAGTCGGCGGTCTGTGCCACGCGTTCGCCGTGGAGGCCCATGGCGCGGGCCAGCGCGGCGAAGTCGGGGTTGCGGAGGTCGGTGCCGGAGACGCGGGTGGGGTAGTGGCGTTCCTGGTGCATGCGGATCGTGCCGTAGGTGCCGTTGTCGAGGACGAGGACGATGGGCGCCGCGCCGGACTGGACGGCGGCGGCGAGCTCGAGCCCGGTCATCTGGAAGTCGCCGTCGCCCGCGAAGCAGACCACCGTGCGGTCGGGGTGTTCGGCCTTGGCGGCGATGGCGGCGGGGACGCCGTAGCCCATGGCGCCCGATTGCGGGGCGAGGAGGCGTTGGGAGCCGGTGTAGCGGAAGAGCTTGTTGGGCCAGATCGCGAAGTTGCCGGCGCCGTTGGTGAGGATGGCGTCCTTGGGGAGGGTCTCGCGGAGGTGGGTCATGACGGCACCCATGTCGACGGGGCCGGGCTGGGGGGGGAGGTCGAAGGAGGCGAGCCATGCCTTGCGGCGGGCGTCGCGCCACGCGCTCCAGCGGGTGGGATGGCCGGTGACGCCGGAGAGGGCGGCGAGGAAGGGGGCAGGCGCCGCGTGGATCGGGAGGTCCGCCACGTAGATCTTGCCGAGTTCCGCGTCGGAGGCGTGGACGTGGACGAGGGTTTGCGCGGGTTTGGGGACCGATGGGACAGTGTAGGCGTCGGTCGTCATCTCGCCGAAGCGGACGCCCCACGCGAGGATGAGGTCGGCGTCGGTGAGCGTCTGCCTGACGGAGGCGAGCATGCCCACGCCGGCTTCGCCTGCGTAGTGCGCGTCCTCGTTGTCGTAGAGGTCGTGGAAACGGAAGGCGGCGAGGACGGGGAGGCCCAAGCGGGGGATCTCGCGGGCGAGGGCGGCGCGGGCCTCAGCGCTCCAGCCGCCGCCGCCGACGAGGGCGACGGGGCGCTGGGCGCGGTCGAGGAGGGTCTGGAGTTCGGCCATGGCGGCGGGTTCGGGTGCCGCGTGGGGGATGCGGGGGCGGCCCATGGGGGGGGCGGCGACGCGGGTGGTGAGCATGTCTTCGGGGAGGGCAACCACGACCGGGCCGGGGCGGCCGGAGAGGGCGGTTGTCCACGCGCGGGCGACATTCTCGGGTATCCGCTCGGCTTTGTCGATTTCGACGGCCCATTTGGCGACGGGGCCGAAGAAGGCGGCGTAGTCGATCTCCTGGAACGCCTCGCGCCCCTTCATGTCGGTGCCGACCTGCCCCACGAACAGGATCATGGGGGAGGAGTTCTGGCGTGCCGTGTGGATGCCGATGGCGGCGTTGGTGGCGCCGGGGCCGCGGGTGACGAAGCAGAGGCCGGGCTCTCCGGTGAGCTTGCCGTGGGCTTCCGCCATGAAGGCCGCGCCGCCTTCGTGGCGGGCATTGACGAACTGGAAGCCGCCTGCGTCGTGCATGGCGTCGAGAAGCGCGAGGTAACTTTCGCCGGGCACGCCGAAGCCGCGGCGCGCGCCGAGGTCCATGAGGCAGTCCATCAGGATTTCGCCGCCGGTGCGGGTGTTTGCCATGTGCTGCGCCTCCGTTGCGTACGGGCGGAGGGAAGCGCGGCGCGCGGGGAATGGCAACGGGGAAATGGGGTGGGGAGGCGTTTCCCCCTCCCGGCACGTCCCGGCGGGTCGCGGGGGAGGGAGGCGCACCCTCCTCGTGCCGGCCCGCACAGGGTTGGCGCGGAGCGAGGGGGCTGTCTGCCCCGTCCGCCCGGAGGGCGGCGAGCGTGGAGCGAGGGGGCTGTCTGGCCCCGTCCGCCCGGAGGGCGGCGAGCGAAGACGCGAGGGGGCTGTCTGCCCCCTCGCGCTCCCCCGAGGACATTTGCAGGTCGATGGAGGACGGAGGAGGAGTAGCGCGCCCCGCGAGGCAGGGTCGGTGCGGCGGCGGTGGCGCCGACACGGCGCCGGTTCCTCCCCGGCGCCGCAAGGGGAGGGCAGCAGCGGGGCCGCGCAGGACGCTCCGTTTCGATGCGGGGCGTTGTCCGAATCTGCGCGGGGGGGCTATAGCTGGGACTGCCGGGGCCGGGGGCGGTGTGGCACAGGTAAGGGTGACGGGAGTGACGGAAGCGGAGGAGGGCGGGACGCCCCGCCGGACGAGGCCCGTCCGAGTCGCGGAGGACGTCCGGGCGTGGATGGTCGAGCGCGGGTTCCGTTCGGGGGACCATACGCCGGACGTGGGCGTGTTCGTCCAGGAACTCGGCATGTCGCGCGAGACGGTGCGGAGCGCCTTCGCCATCCTCGAGGCGCAGGGGTTCCTCGAGGCCGAGCCGCGGGAGGCCGACGGCTGGGTTGTGGGGTCGATCACCGGGGAGCGGGCGCGGGCGCTGCTGGCCGACTACCTCGTCGTGTCGAGCCTCTCGATCGCGGACATCTACCAGATCCGGCGGCTCCTGGAGCCTGACATGGTCGCGGAACTCGCGGGGCATCTGCCGGACGGGATGCTCGACGATCTGGAGGCCGGGATCGCGGCGGAGGGGCCGTCGGAGGACCCGCGCCTCGACCGGCAGATCGCTGCGCTGGCGCTGCATGCGCGGCTCGCGCGGGAGGCGCGCAATCCGCTTCTCGGCGTGCTCGTGGGGGCGCTGGCGCGGGCGCTGTCGGAACTCGCCGTGTCGGGCACGGGCGATGCGCCGCCCTGGGCGTCGTTCCTGCGCAAGGGGCAGGATTACCGGCGGCTCCTGATCGCGGCGCTGCGGGACGGGGACGCGCGGGAGGCGCGGCGCGTGATGCTCGACCATCTCGAGACGGCGCTGCATCTGGCGGGCGAAGGCGAGCCGCCCGCGCTGAGGCTGATCGCCGAGTAGTCAGCCCGCCCTGGCCGCGGCGAGGTCGCGGAGGATCGGGCAGTCGGGGCGGTTGTCGCCGTGGCAGGTGCGGACGAGGTCCTTCAGCGTGTCGCGCATCCCCTGGAGCGCCGCGATCTTCTGCTCGATCCGGTCGAGGTGATCGACGGCCACGCGGCGCACGTCGGCGGAGGCGCGGTTCTTGTCCTCCCAGAGCGCCAGAAGCGTCCGGCAATCCTCGATCGTGAAGCCGAGCGCGCGGGCACGGCCGAGAAAGGCGAGCTTGTGGATGTCGTCCTCGCGGAAGGCGCGGTAGCCGTTCGCGGTGCGCTGCGGCGTCACGAGGCCGATGTCCTCGTAGTAGCGGATGGTCTTGGCGGGGAGCCCGGCGCGCCGGGCGACTTCTCCGATGTTCATCTCGTCACTCCGCTGGCGTGGGGTGCAGGGATGCGGCCGGGGGGGCGGCGCGCGGGGGCAGGTCGGGTGCGATCCAGCGGAGCCGGAGCGCGTTCGACAGGACGAAGACGCTGGACAGCGCCATGGCGCCGGCCGCGAGCATGGGCGACAGGAGCGGGCCGCCGAAGGGGTAGAGCGCGCCTGCGGCAACGGGGATCAGGAGGACGTTGTAGCCGAAGGCCCAGACGAGGTTCTGGCGGATGTTGGCCATGGTCGCGCGGCTGACGCGGAAGGCGTTCACGACCCCGCCGATGTCGCCCGAGACGAGCACCACGTCGGCGCTTTCGATGGCGACGTCGGTGCCGGTGCCGATGGCGATGCCGGTGTCGGCTGCGGCGAGGGCGGGGGCGTCGTTGATGCCGTCGCCCACGAAGGCCACGGGTCCGGTCCTGCGCAGCGTCTCCAGCGCCGCGACCTTGCCGTCGGGAAGGACGTCGGCGACCACGCGGTCGATCCGCAGATCGGCGGCGATGGCGTCGGCGGTGCGGCGGTTGTCCCCGGTGATCATGGCGACCTCGAGCCCTTGGGCGTGAAGCGCCGCAATGGCCTCCGCGGTTCCCGGCTTGATCGGATCGGCGACGGCGAGAAGAGCGGCGATCCGCCCGTCGATGGCGGCGAAGAGGGGCGTGCGGCCCCTGGCGGCGTGGGTGTCGGCGGCGGCGGCGAGGGGGCCGAGGGCGATTCCTTCGCGGTCCATGAGCCGGGCGGCGCCGACGAGGACGTCGTGGCCCGAGACCTGCCCGCGCAGACCCATGCCGGTGGCGGAGGCGAAGCTGTCGGGTTCGGGGGGCGCGAGGCCGCGGGCGCGGGCGGCGCGCAGGATGGCTCCGGCGATGGGATGTTCGGAGCGGGACTCGAGGGCGGCGGTCAGGGCGAGGACGTGATCCTCGGACACACCGGGCGCGGGGGTGAGGGCCACGAGTTCCGGGCGCCCCTGGGTCAGCGTGCCGGTCTTGTCGAAGGCGACGGTGCGGGCTTCGTGCAGCGATTGCAGCGCGTCGCCCTTGCGGAAGAGGACGCCGAGGTCGGCGGCGCGGCCGGTGCCGACCATGATCGAGGTGGGCGTGGCGAGGCCCATGGCGCAGGGGCAGGCGATGATGAGGACCGCGACGCCCGCGACGAGGGCGTGGGTGAGCGCGGGGGCGGGTCCGAAGGCGAGCCAGGCGGCGACGGTGAGGGCGGCGATCCCCATGACGATGGGGACGAAGACCGCCGTGATGCGGTTCACGAGGTCCTGCACGGGGAGGCGGGCGGATTGGGCCTGTTCCACCATGCGGATGATCTGGGATAGCGTCGTGTCGCGGCCCACGCGGGTGGCGCGGAAGGTCAGGGACCCGGTGCCGTTCACGGTGCCGCCGGTGACGCTCGCCCCGGCCTGCTTCTCGACCGGGACGGGCTCGCCGGTGAGCATGGATTCGTCGACCCAGGAGGCGCCCTCGGTGACCTCGCCGTCCACCGCAATGCGTTCGCCGGGGCGCACGCGGATGAGGTCGCCGGGGACGAGGGCGTCGACGGGAACCTCCGCGGTTGCGGTGACCCGGACGACGAGGGCGGTCTTGGGCGCGAGCGCGATCAGGCGGCGGATCGCCTCGCCCGTGCGACCCTTGGCGCGGGCTTCGAGCGTGCGGCCGAGGAGGATGAGCGTCACGATGACCGCCGCGGCCTCGAAGTAGACATGCGCCGCGCCGTCGGGGAGGACCTGCGGCGCGAAGGTGGCCACGACCGAGAAGGTCCAGGCGGCGAGTGTGCCGATGGCGACGAGCGCGTTCATGTCGGGCGCGCCGCGCAGGAGCGCGGGCAGGCCCTTGCGGTAGAACTGGAAGCCGGGGCCGAGGAGGACCGCGGTGGTCAGCGCGAACTGGATCAGGCGGCTCGTCTGCATCCCGATGGTGTCGTGGACCCAGTGATGGAAGGCCGGGAAGAGGTGGCTGCCCATTTCGAGCACGAAGACCGGGAGGGTGAGGGCGGCGGCGAGCGCCGTCATCGCGGCGAGGCGGCGGGCCTCCTGCGCTTTCCGCGCCTCGGAGTCGGGGGCGTCGGCGGTGCGGGGCGTGGCCTCGTAGCCCACGGCGCGGACGGCGGCGGCGAGGTCGGCGGACGTGGTCGCGCCCTCGAGGAAGCGGACGGCGGCGCTTTCCTGCGCGAGGTTGACGTTGGCGTCGAGGACGCCGGGGACTGCCCTGAGGGCCTTTTCCACGCGGGCGACGCAGGAGGCGCAGGTCATCTGGTGGACATCGAGCGTGACGTCGGCCACGCGCGCGGGATAGCCCGCGCGGTCCAGCGCGTCGCGGACCGCCTGCGGGTCGGCCTCTCCGCCCAGGGTCGCGCGGGAGGAGGCAAGGTTGACGGCGGCGAAGGTCGTGCCGGGGACGGCGGCCAGGGCCTTCTCCACACGCGCGACGCAGGAGGCGCAGGACATGCCCTCCACCTGGAAGCTGTAGGTCCGGTCTGCCATGGCGGGACTCCCTCTCGGATCCCATGTAGGGCTTCCAGTCACGGGAAGGTCAAGGTCGCCGCGCTCCCGTTGTGGGAATTCCGCCGAGGCGATAGGGTCGCCCCGGTGGACCGCGCAGGGAGCCTTCATGACGCCTGAACTTCTCGAGCTCTGCGCCCTCACGGGCGTCCGGACGGAGTATCGCGACCAGCTGGGGGAGTGGCGGAAGACCGAGGCGCCGACGGCGCGGGCGATCCTGACCGCGATGGGTCATCCGGCGGGCACCGATGCGGAAGCGGCCGAGAGCCTTGCGGCCTTGCGGGCCGAGGCGGCGGGGCGGCGGGTGCCGCCGTACGTCGTCGTGGTGGCGGGCGAGGCGGCGGAGGTCGCGGGCGCGGACGCCTGGGAGATCGCGACGGAAGGCGGAGAGGTGCTGGCCGGGGAAGGGCCGCTGCCCGCGTTGCCGATGGGCATTCACCGGCTGCGCGCGGGCGGGAGCGACTGCGCCGTGATCGCGGCGCCGGTGACGCTGCCCTTGCCGGACCGCGCGTGGGGGGTGACGCTGCCGCTGTATGGCCTCCGGACGCCGGAGCGGGGGGGACTGGGCGATTTTGCCGATCTGGGGCAGGCGGTGCAGGCTCTCGCGCGGCATGGGGCGGGCTTCGCGGGGGTGAACCCGATCCATGCGGGCTTCTTTCCGGCGGCGGACGAGATCAGCCCCTATGCGCCCTCGCACCGGCGCAGGTTCAATGCGGCCTATGTCCCGGTGGCGGACGGGGCGGCGCCGGATGGCGACCTCGTGGACTACCGCGCGGCCCATGCGGCGCGGTGGCGGGCGCTGGAGGCGGCCTTCGCGGAAGGTCCGGACGCCGGTTTCGAGGGGTTCGTTGCGGAAGGGGGCGAGGCGTTGCACGCCTTCGCGGTGCATCAGGCGATCGCCGAGGCGCATGGGGCCTTCTGGCATCTGTGGCCGGAGGCGCTGCGGGATCATGCCTCGCCCGAGGTCGCGGCCTTCGCGGCGGAGCGCGCGGAGCGTGTGCGGTTCCACATGTGGCTTCAGTACCGGGCGGAGGCGGCCTTGGCCGAGGTGGCGCAGGCGGCGCGGGCGATGCGGTTCGGGCTTTACCTCGACGTCGCCGTGGGGACGCATCCGTTCGGGGCCGAGACGTGGCTGGAACCGGAGTGCTTCGCGCGGGGCGTGTCGCTGGGCGCGCCGCCGGATGCGTTTTCCAAGGACGGGCAGGTCTGGGGGCTCGCGCCGCTCAATCCGCGCGGGCTGATCGCGGCGGGGTTCCGGCCGGTGGCCGAGATGCTGCGCCAGCAGTTCCGGTTTTCGAAGCTGATCCGGATCGACCACATCCTCGGCTTCGACCGGGCGTTCTGGGTGCCCTCGGAGCCGGGTGCGCCGGGGGCCTATGTCGCGATGCCGAAGGACGCGCTTCTCGCCGTCGCGCGGATCGAGGCGGCGCGGGCCGGGGGCACGATCATCGGGGAGGACCTCGGCAACATCCCGGACGGGCTTCATGCGGACCTCGAGGCCTCGGGGCTGCTCGGCTGCCGGCTCGTGATGTTCGAGCTGGATCACAACGGCGCGCCCTGGGCGGCGTGGGATTACCCGGAGCGGGTGCTGGCGTCCTTCGGGACGCATGACCTGCCGACGTACCTTGGCTGGCGCGAGGCGCGCGACATCGCGGCGCGGGCGGCGCTGGGTGCCATCGACGCCGAAACCGAGGCGCGCGCGCGGGGGCACCGGGCGTGGGAGGTTGGCCTTCTGGACCGCGTGGCGGGGGGCGGGGACGTGGCGGCGATGGAGCGCTTCGTGGGGAGCGTGCACGCGCGGCTCGTGGCTTTGCAGATCGAGGATATCCTCGATCTCGCGGACCAGCCGAACCTGCCGGGGACGAGTTGGGAATACCCGAACTGGCGGCGCAGGCTGCCGCTGTCTCCCGACGCCTGGGGGGACGATCCGCGCCTTGCGCGGGCGGCGCGGACGATGGCCGAGGCGGGGCGCGCGACGGGAGGAGCGACATGGAACGGATGACGATCAGGACGGCGCCCATCGAGGGGCAGAAGCCCGGGACCTCGGGCCTCAGGAAGAAGACCAGGGTCTTCATGGGGCCGCATTACCTCGAGAACTTCGTGCAGGCGATCTGGACGGGGGTCGGCGGGGTCGAGGGCAAGACCCTCGTGCTGGGGGGCGACGGGCGCTACTTCAACGACCGCGCGGCGCAGGTGATCCTGCGCATGGCGGCGGCGTCCGGCGCGGCGAAGGTGATCGTCGGGCAGGGGGCGCTTCTTTCGACGCCCGCGGCGTCGCACCTGATCCGGGTGCGGGGGGCGGATGGCGGGGTCATCATGTCGGCGAGCCACAACCCGGGCGGGCCGGAGGAGGACTTCGGCGTCAAGTACAACATGGGGAACGGCGGGCCTGCGCCCGAGGAGATCACGAACCGGATCTTCGCCGAGACGGGGCGGATCGCGGAGTACCACATCGTCGAGGCGCAGGACGTGGACCTGTCGACGGTTGGGGTGACGCGGCTTGCGGGGATGGAAATCGAGGTCGTGGACCCGGTCGCGGAGTACGCGGCGCTGATGGAGCGGCTGTTCGACTTCGATGCCATTGCCGCGATGTTCGCGCGAGGCTTCACGATGCGGTTCGACGCCATGCATGCGGTAACGGGGCCTTATGCCAAGGCGATCCTCGAAGGGCGGCTCGGGGCCGCGCCGGGGACGGTGGTGAACGCGGTGCCGTCGCCTGACTTCGGCGGCGGGCATCCGGACCCGAACCCGATCTGGGCGGCGGACCTCATCGGGCGGATGATGGGGCCGGGAGCGCCGGACTTCGGGGCGGCGTCGGATGGGGACGGGGACCGGAACATGATCGTCGGGCGCGGGGCCTATGTCACGCCGTCCGACTCGCTCGCGGTGCTCGCGGCGAATGCGCATCTGGCGCCGGGGTATTCCGGGGGCCTCAAGGGCGTGGCGCGGTCGATGCCGACATCGCGCGCCGTGGATCGGGTGGCGGAGGCGCTGGGGATCGGGTGCTACGAGACGCCGACGGGGTGGAAGTTCTTCGGCAACCTTCTCGACGCGGGGCGGGCGACGCTCTGCGGGGAGGAGAGCGCCGGGACGGGCTCGGACCATGTGCGGGAGAAGGACGGGCTCTGGGCGGTGCTGCTCTGGCTCAACATCCTCGCGGTGTCGGAGAGGTCGGTGGCGGAGCTGATGGGGGACCACTGGCGGACCTACGGGCGGAACTACTACTCGCGCCACGATTACGAGGCGGTGGATGCGGGGCGGGCGGCCGAGATGATGGACCGGCTGCGCGGGCGGCTTTCGGCGCTGCCGGGGACGGTCGTGCAGGGGATGGCGGTCGAGGCGGCGGACGACTTCGCCTATGACGATCCGGTGGACGGGTCGCGGACCGAGGCGCAGGGGGTGCGGGTGTCCTTCGCGGGCGGCTCGCGGGTCGTGTTCCGGCTGTCGGGGACGGGGACGGTGGGGGCGACGCTAAGGGTGTATCTGGAGCGCTACGAGGCGGACCCGGAGCGGCTGGGGTTGCCGGTCGAGGAGGCGCTCGCGCCGGTGATCGCAGCGGCGGAGGAGCTGGCGGGAATCCGGGAGTGGACGGGGCGCGATGCGCCGGATGTGAAGACGTGAGACGCTCCAACGGTTGAGCGTGCGACTGCCCGATGCGGCCGTGCCAGCGGCCCGGGCAGCGCCTGCCCGCCCCATCGGGCAGGCGCTTTGGTGACGCCAGCGCGACGAAAGAGGTCGTCCGGACTTGGCGGGATAAAGCGCTGACCTCGGGCCGAGGAGCGCCTACCCGGCGGGCAGGCGCTGCCCTGCGGGGTGCCCTTGTTTCCCGGCTGATCGCGCGATTGCCCGATGCGGCCGCGCCAGCGGCCCGGGCAGCGCCTGCCCGCCCCATCGGGCAGGCGCTTTGGTGACGCCAGCGCGTCGAATGAGGTCGTCCGGACTTGGTGGGATGAAGCGCTGACCACCGGCGTGGAGCGCCTACCCGGCGGGCAGGCGCTGCCCTCCGTTGGGCTACTCCCTGAGCGACGCGCGGTCGACGATGGTGACGCCCGATGCGACCTCGTCGCTCGGGTGCGTGATCACCACTTCGCCGGGGGTGAGGCCCGCGAGGACCTGGGCCTGGCGGGCGTTCCTCCGCCCGATCTCGACCTCGCGGCGCTCGGCCCGGCCGTCCTCGACCACGAAGACCGCCCATGCCTCGCCCGAGCGCCAGAGGGCGGAGAGGGGGACCTGCACCGTGTCCTCCGTCTGCCATTCCACGATGCGGAGGAAAACGGAGAAGCCGTCGCCGAGGCCGGTGCGGGCTTCGGGGGGCGAGGCGATCTCGAAGATGGCGTCGACGCGCTGTTCCTCGATCCCGAGGGCGGAGACCTTGGTGCGGGCGGAGGGTTCGATCCTCAATAGCCGCGCTTCGAGCGGGGCGGGGCCGCCCCATCGGTCGACCTGCGCGGGCGCGCCCGTGGAGAGGCGGACGGCATCAGAGGAGAGGAGGTCGGCCACGATCTCGAGGTCCTCGGGCGCCCCGATGGTGAGGAGCGTCGCCCCGGGAAGGACCGGGCGCTCGCTGACGACGGGGATGTTCAGCACGCGGCCGGTGGCGGGGGCGCGCAGGTGGATGCAGCAATCCTCGGTGCGGGGCGCGGCGCGGTCTGAGGGTTCGATGAGCGCGGCCTGCGCGCGGGCGAGCGTGCCGTCGGCGAGCGCGAGGCTCGACCGGGCCGCGTCGAGCGCGGCCTCGCGCGCGGCTGCGCGCTGCGTCGCGTCCTCGAGCTGCGTCGTCGTCGCCACGCCGCGCTCCACCAGCGTTCGGGCGCGGTCGAGCTGGGTGCGGGCATAGCTCAGGTCTTCCTCGGCCTGGCGGAGCTGGCTTTCGGCGACGGCGCGGGCGGCCTGCGCCTCCTGCACGGCGGCCTCGGCCTGCTGGCGGGAGCGGGCGTCGAGGAGGGCGGGGGCCCCCGGTTCGACGATGGCGACGACGGTTTCGTCGGCCACCGTCGCGTCGCCCACGCGGACGGGAGAGCGGAGCGCGATGCCGGCGATGGGGGAGGCGACCTCGTAGACCTCGCGGATGCGGGTCTTGCCGTCGGCGTCGATGGTGACGGCGAGGGGGCCCTGGGTGACCTCGGCCAGATCGACGGGGACGGGGTCGGTGCGGAGCGCGATCCACGCGAGGGCGCCCACGACGGCGAGGGCGAGGGCTCCCATGATCAGGGTGCGGGGGCGGAGGGGCATGAGGGTCACTCCCGTGTCTTCATGACCTGCACGAGGTCGAGACGGTCGATGCGGCGGCGGACGATCAGCACCGCCGCCAGCGAGGCGGCGAGGACGACGAGGCTCGCCGTGGCGAAGGTGGCGGGCTTGAGCACAAGCGGGATGCGGTAGAGGTCGCTGTCGAAGCCCTGCGTGGTGGCCAGCACGATGAGGTAGCCGAGGAACCAGCCGAGCGGCTGGGCGAGAAGCGTGAGGAGCATGATCTCGCCCACGAGGATCAGCGAGACCTCGCCCCGTGTGAAGCCGAGGATCCGGAGGCTCGCGAATTCCCGGGCGCGTTCGGAAAGCGCGATGCGCGCCGCGTTGTAGCTGACGCCCACGGTGATGAGGCTCGCCACCGTCAGGTAGACGGTCGTCATGATGATCACGTTGCGCCGGATCGTCTCCTGGAAGGAGCGGCGGGTGTCGGTGAGCATGATGGTGCCCGAGAGCTTCGGGATCTCCTTCAGCGCGGCGTGGAGGTCGTCGAGCCGCGCGTCATCCACGAGGAGGTTCGCGGTCGTGATGCGGGGGGCCTGGCGGTTGAGGGCGTTCAGCGTCTCGATATCCATGTAGGCGCCGAGGCCGAAGTATTGGGGGACGGTGCCCGAGACCGGGACGTGCACGGTTTCGCGGCGGCCGGAGAGGAATTCGACCTCGATCGTGTCGCCGGCGGCGGCCCGGAGCTGGGTCGCCAGCGTTTCGGAGAGGAGGAGGCCGCCCGGCGGCGCGTCCACCACCCGCCCGTCGCCCGCGACGATGCGGGACAGGTCGGGCGCGGGGCGGCGCGCCTCGATGCCCACGCGCTTCTCGAGCGGGCCGTTGCGCAGGGTCGCGGGGACGAAGGCCTGGCCCTCGGCGGCCAGCACGCCGGGGAGGGCCGCGATCTGCGCGAGCGCGGTTTCGGGAATGTCGTCGGCGAAGAGGAGCATCACGTCCTGCCGGTTAGACTGCGAGAAGGCGGTGTCGATGATCGTGTCGAGGCTGTCGTCGAAGAAGCTGGCGGCCACGAGGATCGCGACGGCGAGCGCGAGGCCGAGGCCCGAGAGCGCGGTGCGGACCGGCCAGCGGATGAAGTTGCGCAGGATCATCATGGTGGGCTGGGAGAGGCGGAGCGCGGCGAGGCCCCGGTCGAGGATCGTGCGGTGGAAGCGCGGCGGCGCGGGGGGCGCCATGGCGACGGCGGGGGGAAGGCGGGCCGCGCGCATCGCCGCCTGCGCCGCGCCGAGGGCAGCGGTGGCGAGGCCGAGGAGGGCTGCGATCAGGTAGACCGACCAGGAGACGGTGTAGATGAGGAAGGGGAAGTCGAAGAAGTCGGCGTAAAGCCCTGCCATTCCTTGCGAAAGCCAGTTTCCGACGAGAGAGCCGATGGCGATGCCCGCCACCGCGACGAGCGCGGCGAGGAGGAGGTAGTGGAGCGAGATTTCCCCGTCCGAATACCCCAGCGCCTTCAGAAGCCCGATCTCGCTCCGTTCGAGCGCGATGATGCGGCCCAGCACCATGTTCACGAGGAAGGCGCTGATCCCGAAGAAGACGGGCGGCAGGATGAGCGCGGTGGAGCGGAGCTGCGAGATCTCGGCGTCGAGGAAGGCGTTCGACTGCTGTTCGCTCCGGTCGTAGGCGCCAAGGCCGCCGTAGGGCTCGAGGAGGTCGTCAAGCCGGTCCATCACGGTCGCCGTATCGGCGCCGCGCGCGAGCGAGAGGCTCACGAAGTTGAAGGCGCCGGCCATGTCGAAGGCGGCCTCGGCCGTGCGGGAGGGCATCCAGAGGATGCCGAAGCCTTCGTTGTCGGGCATGAGCGCGCCGGGACCGATGGTGTAGATGAACTCAGGCGAGAGCATCGTGCCGGTGATGGTGAGGGTGCGCTTGCGGCCATCGAGGTTCGCCTCGAACGTGTCGCCGGGGCGGAAGCCGTTGGCGGTGGCGAAGGGTTCGTTGACGGCCACCTCTCCCGGCGCTGCGGGGTCGGGGAGCCGGCCCGCGCGGAGGAGAGGGAGGTTCAGCGCGTTCTCGCCCGAGGGTGGGAGCGAGATGACCTGCCCGACCGCGGTCTGGGTCCGGCCGGGGAGGTCGAGGATCGCGGCCCCCTGCACACGCGCCTCGCCGGCGAGGACGCCGGGGATCGCCTCGATCTCGGGCAGGAGCGAGAGGGGCGCGCGGCGGGTGGCGACAAAGACGTCGGCGAAGCGCTGTTCGGCGTAGTAGGCGGCGCGGGTCGCCTGAAGTGCGTTGTGCATCCCGAAGGTGGTGACCAGCACCGCGACGCCGCAGGCCAGCACCAGCGCGATCGCCAGCGCCTGCGCCCAGAGGCGGCGGAAGTCGCGCAGGAGTTTCCGGTCGAGCGCGTGCATCACCAGGTGATCTCCGAGGGCGCGAGGCGGGTGGCGTTGACCTCCACCTCGGCGATGCGGCCGTCCTGGAAGCGGATGACGCGGTGGGCGATCTGCCGGATCGCGGCGGCATGGGTGATGATCGCGGTCGTCGTGCCGAGGTCGCGGTTGATTTCTGTCAGCACGTCGAGCACCTGAATGCCGGTCTTCGAGTCGAGGGCGCCTGTGGGCTCGTCGCAGAGCAGCACGTCAGGGCGTTTCGCGATGGCGCGCGCGATGGCGACGCGCTGCTGTTCGCCGCCCGAGATCTGGGCGGGGAAGTGGTGCATCCGGTGGGAGAGGCCGACGCGGGCCAGCGCCTCGGCCGGGTCCATGGGATCGGGCGAGACATCGGTGACAAGCTGGACGTTCTCGTAGGCGGTGAGGCTGGCCACGAGGTTGTAGAATTGGAAGACGAAGCCCACGTGGTCGCGGCGGAAGCGGGTGAGCTGCCGGTCCGTCATCGCCGCGAGGTCCTGACCCTGGAACCAGACGCGCCCCGAGGAGGCGTGGTCGAGGCCGCCGAGGATGTTGAGGAGCGTTGACTTGCCCGAGCCCGAGGGGCCGAGGAAGACGGCGAGTTCGCCCCGGAAGAGCTCGAGGCTCACGCCCGCCAGCGCGAAGACGCGGACGTCGCCGGTCTCGTAGACCTTGGTGAGGTCTTCGGTTCGAAAGACGGTCTCGGGCATCGCGCGGTTCCTTGGCATCCGTCCTAGGCCGCAGGACGGGAATGGTCCTTGATCCTGCTCAAGTTCGCAATCGCGGGCGGGAGATTGCGAATGGTTCGCAGTCTCATTGACTTCTTGCGATTCATTCTCATACTAAATGCGAGGTCGCCTCGGGTTGCTGCGACAGCCGTGGAGCAGGACATGCAGTTCGACAGACGTGGAGTTCTCGGGATCGCGGCCGCTGCGGCCGCGCTGACGCTGGCGGGGCCTGCGCGGGCCGAGGCGCCGGTGACGGTCGTGGCGACCACCGGCATGATCGCCGATGCCGCGCGCGCCGTGGGCGGAGACCTCGTGGAGGTGCAGGCGCTGATGGGGCCGGGGGTGGATCCGCATTCCTACCGGCAGACGCGGACGGACATCCTCGCCCTGACGCGGGCGGACGTGGTCCTGTGGCACGGGCTCTACCTCGAGGCGCAGATGGAGGAGTTCCTGATGCAGCTGGCCGGCCGTCAGCCGGTCGTCGCGGTGGGCGAGGCGGTGCCGGCGGAACTGAGGCTGGCACATGAGGACTACGCGGGGCGCTACGATCCGCATGTCTGGATGGACCCCGCGCTCTGGGCCCATGTCGTGGGCGGCGTGACGGAGGCGCTGGTGGCGGCGCGGCCGGAGGACGAGGCGGCGTTCCGCGCGAACGCCGCTTTGCATCTTGCTGATCTGGAACGTCTTTCTGCCTATTCGGCCGAGGTTTTGGGCGCCGTGCCCGCCGAGGCGCGGGTGCTGGTCACCGCGCATGACGCCTTCCGCTACTTCGGGCGGTCCCATGGCTTCGAGGTCGTGGGCATCCAGGGGATCTCGACGCAGAGCGAGGCGGGGCTGGCCCGCGTGGGCGAGATCGTGGACCTGCTGGTGGAGCGCGGCGTCGGCGCGGTGTTCGTGGAAAGCTCCGTGTCGGACCGGAACGTGCGGGCGCTGATCGAGGGCGCGGCGGCGCGCGGGCATGAGGTCGTGATCGGGGGCGAGCTCTTCTCGGACGCGATGGGGGAACCGGGGACCTACGAGGGAACGTATCTCGGGATGATCGACCACAATGTCAGCGTGATCGCAGGGGCTCTCGGCGCGCCGGTGCCGGCGGGCGGGATGGACGGCCGGTTGGCGGGGCTGTGATGAGACCGCTCGAACTCGTGAAACCCCAGGCGGCGCCGGAGACGGCGCCGCTGGCCGTTCGCGGGCTGACGGTGATCTACCGCGAGAAGCCCGCGCTGTTCTCATTCGATGCGGCCTTCGCGACAGGCGAGATGACCGCGATCATCGGGCCGAACGGGGCGGGGAAGTCGACGCTGATGAAGGCGGCGCTGGGGATCGTGACGCCCTTGGCCGGGGAGGCGAGGTTCTTCGGGCAGGTGTTTGCCGAGGCGCGGGACCGGATCGCCTACGTCCCGCAGCGGGCCAGCGTGGACTGGGATTTCCCGACGCGGGCGCTCGACGTGGTGCTGATGGGGCTCTACCGGGAGCTTGGGCTTCTGGGGCGGGTGTCGCGATCGCAAAGGGCGCGGGCGGCGGAGTGTCTGGCGCGGGTCGGCATGGAGGACTTCGCAGACCGGCAGATCGGGCAGCTGTCGGGCGGGCAGCAGCAGCGGGTGTTCCTGGCGCGGGCGCTCGCGCAGAACGCGGACCTCTATCTGCTCGACGAGCCCTTCGCGGGGGTGGATGCGGCGACCGAGAAGGCGATCATCTCGGTCCTGAAGGCGCTGAAATCGCAAGGCAAAACCGTGGTGGCGGTGCACCACGACCTGTCGACGGTCAGGGACTACTTCGACCGGGTGCTGATCCTGAACGTCCGCAAGGTGGCGGAGGGGACGGTGGCCGAGGCCTTCACGCCCGAGGCGCTCCAGGCGGCCTATGGCGGGCGGCTGGCGGAGGCGCAGCTCGACCGGCTGGCGCTGTGACATGCTCCTTGAGGCGCTGACCTTCCAGCTCGGCTACAACGCGACGCTGGTCGCGGTGGGGGCGGCGCTTCTGGGGATGGCGGCGGGGGTGACGGGGACGTTCCTGTTCCTGCGCAAGCGCGCCCTGGTCTCGGACGCGATGAGCCATGCGACGCTGCCGGGGATCGCGCTGGCCTTCATGGCGATGGTCGCGCTGGGGGGCGACGGGCGGAACCTCATCGGGCTTCTGCTCGGCTCGGCGGTCTCGGCGACGCTGGGGCTTCTGGCGGTGCAGTGGCTGTCGTCGCGGACGCGGCTCAATGAAGACGCCGCGATCGGGGCCGTCCTGTCGGTGTTCTTCGGGTTCGGGATCGTGCTTCTCACGGTGATCCAGACGATGAGCGTCGGGCGGCAGGCGGGGCTCGAGGGGTTTCTCCTCGGGTCCACCGCCGGGATGCTCTATGCGGACGCCGTCACCATTGCGGTGGGCGGCGCGCTGGCGCTGGGGCTGGCGCTGCTTCTCCGGCGACCGATGACGATGGTGGCCTTCGATCCGGGCCACGCCGCGACCATCGGGATCGACACGCGGCGGATCGACCTCGCCACCATGGGGCTCGTGATGGCGGTGACGGTGGTGGGCTTGAAGATCGTGGGCCTCATCATGGTCATCGCGCTGGTCATCATCCCGCCGGTGGCCGCCCGGTTCTGGACCGAGCGGAGCGAGAGGGTCGCGCTGGTCGCGGGCCTTTTCGGGGGGCTTTCGGGGTATCTGGGGGCGGCGATCTCGGCCTCGGCCCCGGCGCTGCCCACGGGGCCGATCATCGTGCTGGTGGCCTTCGGCATCTTCGTCGTGTCCCTGCTGGTGGCACCCGCGCGGGGCACGCTGGCCGCCTGGACGCGCGCGCGGCGCTATCACCGGCGGGTGCATCTGCGGCAGGGGCTTCTCGCGCTGGCGCAGGGGCTGCCGGTGCACGAGGCCTGGACGCGGCGCCTTCTGGTGGCCGAGGGGCTGGCACGCGCCGACGGCGTGCCGACGGAGGCGGGGCGGGCCCGGGCCGCGCAGGCGATGCGGGACGAGCGCCGGTGGGCCGTGCTGCGGGGGCTGCCCGCCTACGAGGCGGCGGCCTCGCTCTACGACGGGCTGAGGGATCTCGAGACGGTGCTGACGCCGGACCAGCTGGCCGACATCGACGCGCGGATGGGCGCGCTGCGGGAGGTGCGGTGATGGGCGCGGAGTTCGTGGCGTTGAGCCTGCCGCCCCTGGTGATCGGCGTGCTCGCGGCGGTGGCCTGCGCGCTGCCGGGGAACTTCCTCCTGCTCAGGCGTCAGGCGCTGATCGGAGACGCTATTTCCCATGTCGTGCTGCCGGGGATCGTGGTGGCCTTCCTCGTCACCGGGACCGTGTCCACATGGCCGATGATGGCGGGCGCGGCGGTGGCGGCGATCGTGTCGGTCGTGCTGATCGAGGTCGTGCGTCGGGTGGGGCGGATCGAGCCCGGGGCGGCGATGGGCGTGATCTTCACGGCGATGTTCGCGGGAGGCGTGCTCCTGCTGGAGCAGTCGGACACGAGCGGTGTGCACCTCGACGTGGAACATGCGCTCTACGGGAACCTCGAATCGCTCATCTGGCTCGATGCGACGGGGTGGGCGTCGCTCCTCGACCCCGTGGCGCTGGCCGGGCTGCCGCCGGAGCTGTGGCGCATGGCAGGGGCGGCCCTTGGCGCCGCGCTCTTCGTGGGGCTGCTCTGGCGGCCGCTCAAGCTTTCGACCTTCGACGAGGGGTTCGCGCGGTCGGTGGGCATCCCGGTGACGGCGCTGGGGCTCGCGCTGGTGGTGGTGGCGGCCATCGGCGCCGTGGCCGCCTTCGATGCGGTGGGGTCGATCATCGTGATTGCGATGTTCATCTGCCCGCCCGCCGCCGCGCGCCTGATGACGGACAGGCTCGGGCGGCAGGTCGGGTGGTCGGTGGCGTTCGCCGTGATCTCGGCGGTGCTGGGCTATGTGCTCGCGGGCTACGGGCCGCTCTGGCTAGGCGGCGCCAACGCCGTGAGCGCGGCGGGGATGATCGCGACGGTGTCGGGGGCGATCCTCGCGCTCGCGGCCCTCTTCGGGCCGAAGCGGGCGCGGACGGGCGCGGCGCCGTAGGCCGGGGACGTGGCGCTGCCCTGCGATGCAATGTATGGATTGGCCGACGTCATTGCATGAAATCGAACGATGCGGCTCAACTATCTCCACCTTCGGGCCTTCTGGGCCGTCGCGCATGAAGGCAACCTCACGCGGGCGGCCGAGAAGATGGGGGTCGCGCAATCGGCGCTGTCGGTGCAGGTCAAGGCTCTGGAGGAGCGGCTGGGCCACGCGCTGTTCCAGCGGCGAGGCCGCACGCTCGAACTGACCGAGGCCGGGCGGATCGTCCTCGACCATGCCGACCGCGCCTTTGCGGCGGGGGACGAGTTGCTGGCCACCTTTGCGGGGCGCGGCGGGATCCGGCAGGTCCTGCGGGTGGGCGCGCTCGCCACGCTGTCGCGGAATTTCCAGATGCGGTTCCTCAAGCCCGTGCTGGGCGACCCGGAGGCGGAGGTCGTCCTGCGCTCGGGCGGGCTTGCCGAGCTTCTTCAGGGGCTCGAGGCGATGCGGCTCGACGTGGTGCTGCTGAACACGGTGCCCCTGCGGGACGCGGCGACGCCCTGGGTCGTGCATCCGATCGACGAGCAGGCGGTGAGCCTGATCGGGGCGCCCGCGCGGGTGAGGGGGCGGGGCGTGGCGGAGCTGCTGGCGACGGAACCGCTCGTGCTGCCCACGGTCGAATCGGGGATGCGGGCGGGGTTCGACCGGCTGGTCGAGCGGATGGGGGTCCGCCCCCAGATCGCCGCCGAGGCCGACGACATGGCGATGCTCCGCCTTCTGGCGCGCGAGGACGTGGGCCTTGCCGTCCTCCCGCCGATCGTGGTGGAGGACGAGCTGGCGCGCGGGCTGCTGGTGGAGGCGGGCGCGCTTGACGGGGTGCGCGAGCAGTTCGTCGCCATCACGCTGTCGCGCCGGTTCCCGAACCCCCTTCTCGCGCGGCTGCTCTGAGGCTTGCGGAGCGGGCGCGGGGGGTGCAGGAAGGCTGCATGAGCACCGTCATCGTCATCCCGGCGCGCTACGCCTCCACCCGCTATCCGGGCAAGCCGCTCGTCGTGCTGAACGGCCCTGACGGGGCCAAGACGCTGATCCGGCGGAGCTGGGAGGCGGCCCGCGCCGTGCGGGGGGCGGACCGGGTCGTCGTGGCGACGGACGACGCGCGGATCGCGGAGGCGGTGCGGGGGTTCGGAGGCGAGGTCGTGATGACGCCGTCCTCCTGCCGGAACGGGACGGAGCGTTGCGCGGCGGCGCTGGGCGGCCTGGGGGATGTGGAGCTGGTGGTGAACCTGCAGGGCGATGCGCCGCTGACGCCGCCTTCGTTCGTCGAGGCGCTGATCGGGGCGATGGCGCGGGACGTGGACATGGCGACGCCGGTGCTGCGCTGCGACGCGACGACCTGGCGGCACTTCCGCGAGGACCGGGCGGCGGGGCGTGTGGGAGGCACCACGGCGGTGTTCGCGGGGGATGGGCGGGCGCTCTATTTTTCGAAGGAAGTCATACCCTTCGTCGCCGAAGGTGAGGTTCCCGACCCGATCCCCGTGTTCCACCACGTCGGGGTCTACGCCTACCGCCCCGCGGCGCTCCGGGCCTATGCGGGCTGGGCGGAAGGGGTGCTGGAGCGGCACGAGGGGCTCGAGCAGCTGCGGTTCCTCGAGAACGGCGCGCGGGTCCTGTGCGTCGAGGTCGAGGGGCGGGGGCGGGTGTTCTGGGAGCTGAACAACCCCGTGGACGTGCAGCGGATCGAGAGTGTGTTGTGAGCGGGCGTGTGGGGGGCACCATGGAGATGCGTACGGGCGACGGCCGAGCCCTCGCGAAGGGCGAGGGGGCCGTCTGCCCCCTCGCGCTCCCCCGAGGATATTTGAGGGCAGATAGAAGCCGAGGGATGAGGGTTGCTTCCTCCCGCCGAGGCTGCGCAGGCGGCGGGTGCGCCGGACCCGAGCCCGGGGCGAACCGGCGTCGGTGGTCGCGTCGCTCGCAACGGGGTTGCGGCGCCGGACAGGGCGCGCGCGGCATGAGCGGGTGGATGGCGGGCAGGACGGGGGGCGGCTCATGAGCCAGCGCATGGTGACGGTGGGCGGTGTGGAGATCGCGAACGGGCGGCCGTTTGCCGTGATCGCGGGGCCGTGCCAGATCGAGAGCCTCGATCACGCCCTGAGGATGGCGGAGCGGATCGCGGAGGCCTGCCGGGCCGCGGGGCGGCCGTTCATCTACAAGTCGAGCTATGACAAGGCGAACCGGTCCTCGCATGAGACCGCGCGGGGGATTGGGATGCATGAGGGGTTGCGGATCCTGGCCGAGGTCAAGGCGCGGTTCGGGTGCCCGGTGCTGACGGACGTGCATGACGCGGGACAGTGCGCGGTGGCGGCGGAGGTGGCGGATGTGCTGCAGATCCCGGCGTTCCTGAGCCGGCAGACCGATCTCCTTCTGGCCGCCGGCAGGACGGGGGCGGCAGTGAACGTCAAGAAGGGGCAGTTCCTCGCCCCCTGGGACATGGCGAACGTGGCCGCCAAGGTGGCGTCAACCGGAAACGAGCGAATCCTGCTGACCGAGAGGGGGACGAGTTTCGGTTACAACACGCTCGTTTCCGATTTCCGCGCGCTGCCGATCATGGCCGAGACAGGTTACCCGGTGGTTTACGACGCCACGCATTCCGTGCAGCAGCCCGGCGGGCGCGGCACGAGTTCGGGCGGACAGCGCGAGTTCGTTCCGGTGCTGGCGCGGGCGGCGGTGGCGGTGGGGGTGGCCGCGGTGTTCATCGAGACGCACGAGGACCCGGACCATGCGCCCTCGGACGGGCCGAACATGGTGCCGGTGGACGAATTCGAGGCGCTTCTCAAGCGGTTGGGCCGGATCGAGGAGGCCGCGCGGGACTGATTGCGGCCCCTGCGCCGGGGGCGTAGGGTTCGGGCATGGCACTCCTCGACGACAGGCTCAAGGCGGAGATCGACGCACGGCGGGACGCGCTTGTCGCGCTGACGCAGGACCTTGTGCGCATCCCGACGGTGAACCCGCCGGGCGAGAATTATCGGGACATCTGCGATCATCTTGCGGGGCGGCTGAGGGGGCAGGGGTTCGACTGCACGCTCGTCCGGGCCGAGGGCGCGCCGGGCGATTCGGAGCGCTGGCCGCGCTGGAACATCGTGGCGCGGAAGGAGGGACGCCGGGCGGGGGAGACGGTCCACTTCAACTCGCACATCGACGTGGTGGAGGCGGGGCACGGCTGGACCACGGATCCGTTCGGCGGCGAGGTCCGGGACGGACGGGTCTACGGGCGGGGGACCTGCGACATGAAGGGGGGGCTTGCGGCCTCCATCGTGGCGGCGGAGGCGTTTCTCGACCTGTGCCCGGATTTCGAAGGCGCGGTGGAGATTTCGGGCACGGCGGACGAGGAGTCAGGCGGGTATGGCGGAGTCGCCTATCTGGCTGAAAAGGGATGGTTTTCGCCCGAGAGGGTGCAGCATGTGATTATTCCGGAGCCGCTCAACAAGGACCGCATCTGCCTCGGTCACCGGGGGGTCTGGTGGGCGGAGATCGAGACCCACGGGCGGATCGCGCATGGATCGATGCCGTTCCTGGGCGACAGCGCGATCCGGCACATGGGGGCGGTGCTCGAGGAGATGGAGCGGGTGCTCTGGCCGCTGCTTGAGGGCAAGCGGACGGCGATGCCGGTGGTGCCGGAGGGGGCGCGGTCCTCGACGCTGAACGTGAACTCCATCCACGGGGGAGAACCCGAGCCGGAAGAAGGGTTTACGGGGTTTCCTTCGCCTTGCGTGGCGGACCGGTGCCGGATCGTGATCGACCGGCGGTTCCTGATCGAGGAGGACCTGAAGGAGGTCAAGGAGGAGGTGCGGGGGATGCTCGAGGGCATCAAGGCGCGGCGGCCGAAGTTCTCCTACGAGATCCGGGACCTGCACGAGGTGATCCCCACGATGACCGACCGGGACGCGCCCGTGGTGCGGACGGTCGCCGGGGCGATCGGGAAGGTGCTGGAGCGGGAGCCGGATTATGTCGTCTCTCCCGGCACTTACGACCAGAAGCACATCGACCGGATCGGGCGCCTGCACAACTGCATCGCCTATGGACCCGGGGTGCTCGACCTGGCGCACCAGCCGGACGAGTGGGTGGGGATCGACGACATGGCGGATGCCGCGAAGGTCATGGCGCTGACGCTGGCGGAGCTGCTCGCGCCCCGTTGAGGCGGCGTATGGATCACGTATGGGTCGCGTATGGCTCTCGTATGGGTGACGCATCGGCGGCTTTCCGCTGTAGCCAAGGCGGCATGGCGGGATTAGGGTCACCCCAAAACAAGACCTCAGGGAGACGATCCAATGCTTTCGCGCCTCACCCTTGCCGCGGCCCTGTCGCTTGCGGCGGGCCTCGCCTCGGCCCAGACGGCGATCACCATCGGGATGCAGCTCGAGCCGCCGAACCTCGACCCCACGGCGGGGGCGGCGGCGGCCATCGACGAGGTGGTCTACGCCAACGTCTTCGAGGGGCTGACGCGCTACAACCCGGATGGCACCATCGCGCCCGCGCTGGCGGAAAGCTGGGAGATCTCGGAGGACGGGTCGGTCTACACCTTCCGCCTGCGGCAGGGCGTGACGTTCCACGACGGCACCGACTTCACGGCGGATGACGTCAAGTTCACGCTCGACCGCGCGCGGGCGGAGGATTCGACGAACGCGCAGAAGTCGCTGTTCGCGGCGATCGCGGATGTGACGGTTGTGGACCCCCTGACGGTGCGGGTCACGCTGTCGGCGCCGTCGGGCGGGTTCCTGACCAACATGGCGTGGGGCGATGCGGTGATCGTGGCGCCGGAATCGGCCGAGACGCTCGCCACCGCGCCGGTGGGGACGGGACCGTTCCGCTTCGCGCGCTGGGTTCAGGGCGACCGGGTGGAGCTCGAGCGGAACCCGGACTACTGGGGCGAGGCGCCGGCGCTGGAGCGCGCGACGTTCAAGTTCATCTCGGACCCGACGGCGGCCTTCGCCGCGGTCATGGCAGGGGACGTGGACGCCTTCCCGGTCTTCCCCGCGCCCGAGAACCTGGCCCAGTTCGAAGCCGACCCGCGGTTCCGGGTGATCGTGGGTTCGACCGAAGGCGAGACGATCCTCGCCATCAATAACGCCGTTCCCGAACTGGCGGACCAGCGGGTGCGGGAGGCCATCGCCCATGCGATCAACCGTCAGGAGATCATCGACGGGGCGATGTTCGGCTACGGCACGCCGATCGGCACCCATTTCGCGCCGCACAATCCCGACTACCTCGATCTGACGGGCCTGTCGGACCACGACCCCGAGAGGTCGCGGGCGCTTCTGGCCGAGGCGGGCCACGCCGAGGGGCTGAGGCTTTCGCTCAAGCTGCCGCCGCCGACCTACGCGCGGCGGGGCGGGGAGATCATCGCGGCGCAGCTGCGCGCGGTGGGAATCGAGACGGAGATCGAGAACCTCGAATGGGCGCAGTGGCTCGAGCAGGTGTTCCGGGGCAAGGATTTCGACCTGACCATCGTGAGCCACACCGAGCCGATGGACATCAACATCTATGCCCGTCCGGACTACTACTTCCAGTACGACAATCCCGAGATCCAGGAGGTGATGGCCGAACTGGACGTGACGGCCGACCCGGCCGAGCGGTCCGAGCTTCTCAAGCAGGCGCAGCGGATCATCGCGGAGGATTTCGTGAACGTCTACCTGTTCCAGCTGGCGAAGACCGGGGTAGCGAACGCGAAGATCGAAGGCCTGTGGGAGAATTCGCCCACGCAAGCCAACGATCTGACCGGCGTGCGCTGGGTTCCGTGACGGCGTTCGTCGAGCTTCGCGCCGAGGGCGAGCCGGAAGAGGGGCGTCCCGATCCGGGGCGCGTCCTGAGGGGCGATCCGCGGTTCCGGACGTGGAATGTCGAGGAGCGGGACGGGCTCTATGCCGGGATCTGGGAGGCCACGCCGGGGGCCTGGAGCGTGGTCTACGACGAGTGGGAGTTCTGCCACATCCTGTCGGGCGTGTCGGTCCTGACCGAGGACGGCGGCGAGCCGCGGCGGCTGGAGGCGGGCTGCGCCTTCGTCATCCGGCCCGGCTTCACCGGGGTCTGGGAGGTTCTCGAGACCACGCGGAAGGAATACGTGATCCGGCTCTGAGGGGCGCTGCGGCCCCGGCGCTTCCGCACCGGGGCCGGACGGCCGTGGTCCGCAGGGAGAACGGACCGGGCCGGGATCACGGCTCGAACGCGCCCTTCATCTGGGCGAGTTCGGCCATCGAGTAATCCGCCGGGTCCACGCCGAGGAAGCGGGCGAGCTGCGCGCGGGCCTGCGTGTTCTCGACGCTCTGGGTCGAGACGACGCCCGCGGGCGCGGTGGCGAGGCCGTCGGCGGTCGCCCGGTCCACGGTGGTGCCGCCTTCGCGGATCCCCTTGATCGTGGCCAGTTCGGCCGTGGTGAAGGCTTCGGGATCGAGGCCGAGGTTCGCGGCGAGTTGCGCGCTGGCCGACCCCGCGACGCTTTGCGTCGAGACGACGCCGCCCTGGGCGTAGAGCGCGGCGAGCGCGTCGGCGGTGTCGGTGTCACCGGCTTCGCGGAGGCCCTTGATCGTGGCGAGTTCGGCGGTCGTGAAGGTGCCGGGCTCGATCCCCATCACGCGGGACAGCGCGTCGCTGGCGAAGGCGGGCGCCGCCAGCGACAGGGCGACGGCGGAGGTGAGAATGAGGCGCTTCATGATGATCTCCTTGTTCAGGTCTCTCTGCTCGGACGCCGCACCGGCCTCCGGGGGAGGCGCCGGACGTGGCGTCGATGAGAGGGATGTACGGGCGCGGTGCCCTTGGGGAATGGCAGCTTCCTCACGCAGTTCTGCGCATTCCTGAACAACACAAGGAGGTGAGAAATCCTTGAGTGCGTGGATACAGCTTTCACATCCGCGCGCGCGGGGGCCGGCGGCGTCCGGAAAAACCGTTTCAGATCAGGAAGTTGAGCGTCACGACCCGGCGTGGGCGCGTGCGATGCCGGTGATGATGGGCCGGACTTCGGCGGCGGTCATTCCGGAGGCGAGCGCGGGGTTGTAGAGCATCCTCAGCAAAATCTCGTCACGGCGGGTCAAGATCGCGTAAGCGAGATTGTCGTTGAAGATCGACGGATCGGCCTCGTCGCAGTCGTTGGGCAGGCCCATGGCCTGGGCCAGTTCCTCCTCGATGCAGGCGGTGCGCATGAGGCCTGCGTGCTCGGCGCGCACGATGGCGACGGCGCGGGCATAGCCGTGGCGGCGGTCCGCGTGGGGTTCGGCCACGACCATGCAGAGGTGGTTCGGCTTCATCCGGGCGATCGTGCTGACCATCCAGGGGCTGATGCCGGGGACGAGCCGGGGAAGCTGCGAGCCGAGGCTGCGCCGTTCGGCCTCGCTGACGACGAGGACGTGGAGGTTCGGGCGGTCGGCCGACACCGCGACGGGATGGCCGGTGATCGCGGCGAGGCGGGAGGCGTAGGCGGTGATGCGGCTCTGGTCGGCGCGTCGCTGGGGTTCGGGGACGGAGGCGCCGAAGGTCACGCGGATGCGGACGGGCTCCTCCCAGCGGAGCAGGACCTTGGCCTTGCGGGTGCCGGGACCGGAGGTCAGGCCGCGGCCGTATTCGTCCATCAGCGCGGCCTGCATGAAGTCCCGCTCCAGCCGTGCCGCGTCGAAGCCGGAGCCGCGGCCCCTGTCGGTGCTGAGCGCGCCGCGGGCGAGGAGGGCGGATTCGAGCCGGGCGTAATGGCTGGCGAGGTCGGAGGCCCCGGCGGGACCCGCGCCCGCGGCCGCGAGCAGGCAGCACCCCGAAAGGGCGGTCTTCCATCGGGTCATGCGCGCCTCCCTCACCCGGGGACAAGGGTCGCCGCTGGGGCGCGACGAGGCGAGTCACAACGGCGTGAGGAGGGCTGGAACCGGCGCGCGCGAATCCCCGTTGCGGGGGTCGCGGGCGCCGCCTAGGCTCGGCTCCGGCGTCGCGGGGAGTTCGGGCGGATCATGACGTATTGCGTGGGGCTGCTGCTGGATTCGGGCATGGTGCTCTTGTCGGACACGCGGACGAACGCGGGGCTCGACAACATCGCGACCTACCGGAAGATGTTCACCTTCGAGCGGCCGGGCGACCGGGTGATCGCCATCATGACGGCGGGCAGCCTGTCGGTCACGCAGACCACGATCAACCGGCTGGCGGAGGCCGCGGAGGATCCCGACGCGGGGCCGGAGACGTCCATCATGGCGGCGCCCACGCTTCTCGGGGTGGCCGATGTCGTGGGCAACATGCTGGCCGAGGTCACCTCGACCGTGAACGCGAAGATGGAGCGGCAGACGCAAGGAGCCACCGCGTCGATGATCGTGGCGGGGCAGCGGAAGGGCGGCGCGATGCGGATGTTCCTCATCTATCCCGAGGGCAACTACATCGAGGCCACCCGCGACACGCCCTTCCTCCAGATCGGCGAGCACAAGTACGGCAAGCCGATCCTCGACCGGGTGGTGCGGCCCGAGACGCCGCTGGCGGATGCCAAGAAGGCGGTGCTCCTGTCGATGGATTCGACGCTCAGGTCGAATCTGTCGGTGGGGATGCCGCTCGACATGGCGGTGATCGCGCGGGACGCGCTCAAGGTGACCGAGAAGCGGCGGATCGAGGCCAACGACGAGCAGTTCCAGGCCATGAGCCTTGCCTGGAGCCGGGCGCTGCGCGACGCCTTCACCGACATCGAGATCTGAGGCGCGGCAGGACTGCCGCAGTCGCGGGGAATTCGACTGCCGGGTCCGGGGCGGGGCTTGCGCCGTGGCGGGGCGGCTCTACCGTCGCAGGCGTCTGCTGGCGCAAGCGGTGGGGGCCGCGCGCCGCCTGGGAGGTTGAACGGTGAAGTTCCTGAGATACGGGCCGCCCGGAGAGGAGCGGCCCGGTGTCCTGGATGCGAACGGGCGCATCCGGGATCTGTCGGACATGATGTCGGACCTGGCGGGGCCGAACCTCGCCCGGCTGGGCCGGGTCGATCCCGAGACGCTGCCGCGGGTGGAGGGCTCGCCCCGGCTGGGGGTGCCGGTGGCGGGCGTGGGCAAGGTGATGTGCATCGGGCTCAACTATTCGGACCATGCCGCCGAGGCGGGGATGGCCGCCCCGCCGGAGCCGATCCTGTTCCTCAAGGCTACGTCCGCGCTCTGCGGGCCGAACGATCCGATCGTGCTGCCGCGGGGCGCGGAGAAGGCGGACTGGGAGGTGGAGCTGGGCGTCGTCATCGGGCGGACGGCGAAGTACGTCCGCGAGGAGGAGGCGCTTCAGCATGTGGCCGGGTATGTCGTCTTCAACGACGTCTCCGAGCGCGCCTTCCAGCTGGAGCGCGCCGGGCAGTGGACGAAGGGGAAGAGCTGCGACAGTTTCGGGCCGGTGGGGCCGTGGCTGGTGACGCCCGACGAGGTGGGCGATCCGCAGCGGCTGTCGATGGAGCTGACCGTGAACGGCGAGGTCATGCAGAAGGGATCGACGGCCACGATGATCTTCCCGGTCGCGCGGATCGTGAGCTACCTGAGCCGGATGATGACCCTGCACCCCGGCGACATCATCGCCACGGGGACGCCGCCGGGCGTCGGCATGGGCCGGACGCCGCCGCGCTATCTGAAGGCGGGCGACGTGGTGGAGGCGCGCGTCGAGGGACTGGGCCGACAGCGGCAGGTGGTCGAGGCGGAGTGAGGGGGCTCTGCCCCCTCTGCCGCGCGCGGCGCGCGCGGCATTCACCCCCGGGATATTTGCGGGTCGATGGAGGCGCGGGCCGGCGCGGCGCCCGGCGCGCCTTCAGTCGTGGGCGTTGAAGTAGGCGTCCGAGTTCGGGAAGGCCGGGGCGCCGGTCTCGCGGCCCATGTAGGACTGGAAGGTCTGTTCGAAGAACTTCGACGGCGCCATCTCGCCCGCGAGTTCCTGGATCCGCGCTTCGAGGGCGGCGACGATCTCGGGGTGGTCGGCGGCGAGGTCGGTGGTTTCGTTCGGGTCCTCCGCGAGGTTGAAGAGCATCCGGGCCGAGGGCAGGGGCGCGCGGTAGTAGAGCTTCCAGTCGCCCTCGCGCACGGCGCCCCGGAACATCTCCACGTTGTAGACGACCTCCGAGCGGGGCGAGGGCGCGCCGGTCGCGATCGTCTGCCAGACGTCGAGGCCGTCGAGAGGCCGGGTGCCGGCGATCTCGGCGCCGGCGACGCCGGCGAGCGTGGGCAGCATGTCGACGACATGCATGACGCCGTCGACGGTGCCCTCCTCGATCACGCCCGGCCAGGAGGCGAAGGCCACGACGCGGGTGCCGCCTTCGAAGAGGTCGCCCTTGCCGCCGCGGAAGTCGCCGTTGCTGGCGGGCAGGTCGCCGCCGATCTCGGCCTCGCCCGTGAGCATCGCGTTCTGCACGCCGCCGTTGTCGCTGTGGAAGATGACGAGCGTGTCGTCGCGCTGGCCGGTGCGCTCGAGCGCGGCCATCACGTCGGAGATCTGCAGGTCCATCGCGGTGATCATCGCGGCGTAGGCCTGACGGTTGGGGTCTGCCATGTCGTCGTAGAGCGCGAGGTCGGCCTCGGGGGCCTGGAAGGGCGTGTGGGGGGCGGTGAAGGCGAGGTAGAGGAAGAACGGGGTGTCGCCGTCGTGCGCCTCGATGTAGCGGACCGCGTCCTGGCCGAGGAGTTCGGTGACGTAGCCCTCTTCCTCGACCACCTCGTTGTCGCGGTACCAGTCGGTGACGCCGTGGATCTCGCGCGTGAAGTAGTCGATCTCGCCGATGAGCGCGCCGTAGTGGTAGTCGAAGCCCCGCTGGCGCGGCCACAAGGCAGGGTCGGCGTGACCGAGGTGCCACTTGCCGATGAGCGCGGTGTCGTAGCCCGCCTCCTTGAGGAGCTCCGGCAGCAGCCTTTCCTCGAGCGGGATGCCGTAGGTCTGGTCCGACAGGATCACGAAGCTTTGGAGGCCCGTGCGGAGCGGGTAGCGGCCCGTCATCAGGGCGGCGCGGGTCTGGGTGCACATCGGCTGGGCATAGAACTGGAGGAACTCCGCACCGTCCGCCGCCAGCGCGTCGAGCGCGGGCGTCGCGATGTCGGAGCCATGGAAGCCCACATCGGCCCAGCCGAGGTCGTCGGCGACGATGTAGAGGATGTTGGGCCGGGGCGCCTCCTGCGCGTGAGCGGGGGCGGAGAGGACCGCGAGGCCAAGGCTCGCGGCGAGGAGGAGGTGGGAGGGCGGCATCGGGAGGACCTTCGGTTCCGGACTGCGGACCGCGGGTCTGGCGGGATGCCGGGCGGGGGTCCTGTCGCGGCGGACAATGCGCCGGGATCGGGGCGAACGGAAGGTGCAAACTGCGGCGGCCGCGTCGCCGTCAGGCGGCCGGGGAAGCGTCCGCGGGGCGGGGCCGCGCTTTGGCGGAGGCGTCGGTGAAGAGCGCCTCGGCGGCGGCGAGGAAGGGGGTCCGGATCTCGGCCCGCTCCATCAGGAGTTCGTGGCGCGCGTCGGGGTAGCTTTCGACGCGGGCGGCTGGCCAGGAGGCGGTGAGGCGCAGGATCGCGGCGTTGTCGACGATGGCCTCCGCGCCCGCGATGCCGACGAGCACCGGGACCGGCGGCGGAGGCAGGCGGCGGAGGCGGCGGAGGTCGGTGAGGGCGGCATGGAGCCACCGGAGCGTCGGGCGGCCGAGGGCGAGGCGGGGGTCGCGCAGCGCCTGGGCCACCATCCAGGCGTAGGTGTCGGGGCAGGTGGTCAGCGCGTTCGCGGCGAAGGGCGTGACGGCGAGGTAGCTTTCGCGGGGGCCCGCCGGGACCTCCTGCCGTCCGAGCCCCATGAGGCGGCCGGCGGCGGAGACGCCGTGGGCCACGGGGCGGAGGTAGGCCGACATCCGGATGCCCCACATCGGCGCCGAGAAGGCGGCCGAGGCCACGGGCAGGCCGAGGCTCACCGCGCGCAGGCCGATGGTGCCGCCCATGGAATGGGCCAGAAGGTGCAGCGGGTCCGGCAGCCCGGCCGCGCGCACGGTGGCGAGGAGAGCCGCCACGTCGAGCTGGTAGCGCGTGAAATCCTCCACATGGCCGAGGTCGCCGATGCCGGGCGTGCGGTCGGAATGGCCCTGGCCGCGCCAGTCGAGCGTGGCGGAGGACCAGCCGCGCCGCGCGAGGTCGCGGGCGACGCGGCCGTACTTCTCCACATGCTCGTTCCGGCCGGGAAGGATCAGGACGGTGCCGCGCGATCCGGCCGCCCAGGTCGCGAGGCGCAGCCGCGTGCCGTCCGCCGCCGTCGCCGCCCAGGCCCGTCCGCCGGGCGGTCCGTCGGCGAGGTCGGCGTGGAAGACGGGGTGGGGGTCGGGGGTCAGGACAGCACGCTCCCCAGCCGCATGGCCGCGCCCATGTCGCCCGAGATGCGCAGGCGCCCGGTCATGAAGGCGGCGGTGGGGTTGAGCGCGCCGTCGAGGATGGCGCGGAAGGTATCGGTGTCGGCGGTCATCGTGACGTCCGCCGCCTCGTCCCCGGCACGGGCGCCGGATTCGTCGAGCATGATCGAGCCTTCGTCCTCGATCACGAACTTGGCGGTGCCGTCGAAGCCGCCGCCCGCGAGCTTGGCGTTGAGCGCCGTCACGGCGGCGCCGATCACGTCGGTCATGGTCGCTCCTTCAAAATTGACCGGGAACGGGTGGTGATTTCCGCCCCGGCCGCTATCTTCCACATATGCGCAAAGCATTGCAGATTCTCAAAGCCGCAACGGTCGCAGGTGCCGCCACGTTCCCCTGGGGCGGCGCGATGGCGCAGGACCAGGCGCTCGACCCGCTGTTCGACGCGCTGAAGCAGGCCGATCCCTCGGGGGCGCAGCAGATCGAGGGGCGGATCTGGGAGGAATGGTCGAAATCCGGGTCGGCGGCGATGAACCTCCTGCTCGAACGGGGGCGGGAGGCGATCGAGGCGGGGGAGGCCGAGGTCGCGGTCGAGCATTTCTCGGCGCTGATCGATCATGCGCCGGACTTCGCCGAAGCCTACAACGGCCGGGCCACCGCCTATTTTCAGGAGGGCGAATACGGCCTCGCGCTCGAGGATATCCGGCAGGCGCTGGCGCTGAATCCGCGGCACTTCGGGGCGATGTCGGGGCTCGCCATGATCCTCGAGGAGATCGGGGAGGAGAAGGGTGCGCTCGAGGCTTGGCGGGCGGTGGAGGCTTTGAATCCCTCCCGCCAGGGCGTAAGGGAAGCCATCGAGCGGCTGCAGAGGCGGGTCGAGGGCGTCACCCTCTGACCTGAAGGCGTCCCCATGAACGACCAGTCGCGGATCGTCGCGGTCCTCGGCCCGACGAATACCGGCAAGACGCACTACGCCATCGAGCGGATGCTGGGTCATCGCACCGGGATCATCGGGCTGCCGCTGCGGCTGCTTGCCCGCGAGGTCTACGACCGGATCGTCGCTCTGCGAGGGCCCTCCGTCGTGGCCCTCGTGACCGGCGAGGAGCGGATCGTGCCGGAGCGGACGCAATACTGGGTCTGCACGGTCGAGGCGATGCCCGAGGGGATGGGGACCGATTTCCTCGCCGTCGACGAGATCCAGCTCTGCGCGGACCCCGAGCGGGGGCATGTGTTCACGGACCGGTTGCTCAGGGCGCGGGGGCTGCACGAGACGCTGTTCCTGGGTTCGGACACCATGCGGGGGACGATTGCCGCGCTGGTGCCGAAGGCGCAGTTCGTGCGGCGCGAGCGGTTCAGCACGCTGTCCTACGTTGGTTCGAAGAAGATAAGCCGGATGCGGCCGCGTTCGGCCATCGTGGGGTTTTCGGTCGAGAATGTGTATGCCATCGCCGAGCTGATCCGGCGCCAGAAGGGCGGCGCGGCGGTCGTGATGGGGGCGCTCAGCCCCCGGACCCGCAATGCGCAGGTGGCGATGTACCAGAACGGGGACGTCGATTACCTCGTGGCGACGGATGCCATCGGCATGGGGCTGAACCTCGACATCGATCATGTGGCGTTCTCCGGCACCACGAAGTTCGACGGGCGGCGGATGCGGCCCTTGCAGCCGAACGAGCTTGCGCAGATCGCGGGGCGGGCCGGGCGGCACATGAACGACGGGACCTTCGGGGTGACGGGGGAAGCGTCGCCTCTGGCCGAGGAGGTCGTGGAGGCGATCGAGAACCATCAGTTCATGCCGGTGCGGCAGCTTCAGTGGCGGAACGCCGCGCTCGACTTCGGGTCGGTCGAGCGGCTGGTGGCGTCGCTGGAAGCCGCGCCGAAGGAGGATCTCCTCGTCCGCGCGCGGGAGGCCGACGATCTCATGGCGCTCAAGGCCCTGGCCGAAAGTGCCGAGGTGCGGGGACGGATCCGCGACGCGCGGGACGTGAAGCTCCTGTGGGACGTGTGCCGCATCCCGGACTTCCGGGGCATCAGTCACGCGGAACATGCGGGCCTCCTCGAGCGTATATTCGGCTTCCTCAGGGAGTGGGGGCGGGTGCCCGATGACTGGATCGGCGGACAGGTGCGGCGGATCGACCGGACGGACGGGGACATCGACACGCTGTCCAAGCGGCTGGCGTATATCCGCACATGGACCTACGTGGCGCAGCGCACCGGCTGGGTGGACGACGAAAGCCATTGGCGGGGGGCGACCCGCGCTGTAGAAGACCGGCTGTCCGACGCGCTTCACGGGGCGCTGACGCAGCGATTTGTCGACCGGCGGACGAGCGTGCTCCTTCGCCGGTTGAAGCAGAAGGAGAGCCTTGTGGCCGAGGTGAACGACAAGGGCGAAGTGACGGTCGAGGGGCAGTTCGTCGGCCGTCTGGAGGGCTTCCGCTTCCGGCTGGACGCGAGCGCCACGCCCGAGGAGGGCAGGACGCTGAGGGCGGCGGCGGTCGCGTCGCTGAAGCCCGAGCTTCATCTGCGGTCGGACCGGTTCTACAACGCGCCCGACACCGAGATCGACTTCACCGAGCAGGGCGGGCTCATGTGGGGCGAGAACGCGGTGGGCAAGCTGGCCGCGGGGCCGGAGCCGCTCAAGCCGCAGGTCGTGCCCTTCGTGGACGAGGAGGCGGGGCCGGAGGTTGCGCAGAAGGTGCAGCGGCGGCTTCAGCACTTCATCGACCGCAAGATCGCGACGCTGTTCGAGCCGCTGCTGGCGATGGGGCGGGACGAGGCGCTGACGGGGCTCGCGCGCGGGTTCGCGTTCCGGCTGGTGGAGAACCTTGGCGTCATCCCGCGCGAGAGCATCGCGGCGGAGGTGAAGGAGCTCGATCAGGAGGCGCGCGGGGCGCTTCGGAAGCATGGCGTGCGGTTCGGGCAGTTCACGGTGTTCCTGCCGCTTCTGCTCAAGCCCGCGCCCACGCGCCTCAGGCTGGTGCTGTGGTCCTTGTCGAAGGGGTTGCAGGAGTTTCCCGAGAGCCCGCCGCCAGGTCTGGTGACGGTTCCGGCGCTGAAGGATGGGCCTGCGGGCTACGACGCGATGGCGGGGTATCGCGCGACGGGCGAGCGGGCGATCCGGATCGACATGCTGGAGCGGCTTGCCGACATGCTGCGGCAGGAGAACAGCCGGGGCGGCTTCGAGGCGAAGGCCGACATGCTGTCGATCACCGGCCTGTCGCTCGAGCAGTTCGCGCAGCTGATGGACGGGCTGGGCTATCGCGCCGAGCGGGGCGAGCGCGCGAAGGTGCGCGCCGTGCCCGTCGCGGAGGCGGCGTCTGCCGGCCAGGACCTCGATGCGGCGGTGCCCGAGGCGGCGACCGTCGCGGAGGGGATGCCGGAGGTCGTGGCCGAGGGGCCCGCGGAGGACCCGGCGGATTCCGATGCGCTGACCGGCGAGAGCGCGCCGGTGGAAGCGGCCGCGCCGGAGTTGGCGCCCGTGGACGAGCCCCCGACTCTCGAGCCTGTGGCCGAGGAAACGGCACCCGACGCGGAGCCTGTTGAGATGGAGGTATTCTACACCTTCACCTGGGGCGGGAACCGGGGGCGGCGGGAGCAGGGCGAGCGGCGCGGCCCGCGGCGCGAGGGCGGTCCGCGCGACGGACAGGGCGACCGGCCGAAGCGCGAGGGGCAGGGTGACCGACCCCGTCGCGAGGCGGGGGAGCGTCCGCAGGGCGGCAAGCCGCGCGGCGACCGCCCGTGGGAGGACAAGGGCGACAGGGGAGACCGCGGCGGCGGCAAGGGCAAGGGGCCGAAGGGCAAGCGCCCGCCGCGCGAGGAGGGGCCGCGGGTCTTCGAGGCCAAGCCCCAGCGGAAGGACCGGATCGATCCGGACAATCCGTTCGCGGCCGCTCTGATGGGCTTCCGCCCCAAGGAGTGAACGCTGGAGCCGCGCCCGACCCTTCGCATCGACAAGTGGCTGTGGCAGGCGCGGTTCTTCAAGACGCGCGGGCTGGCGACCGAGATGGTCGAGCGGGGGAAGGTGCGGATCAACGCGCGCGTCGTCACGAAGCCGTCCGCCGCCGTGGGCGCGGGGGACGTGCTGACGGTGGTGCAGGGCGACCGGGTGCGCGTCGTCCGCGTGCTGGCGCTTCCCGGGCGGCGGGGACCCGCGACGGAGGCGAGCGGCTTGTACGAAGAGTCGCAGGAGGGTGGTGTCAGTTCAGGTTGACACTTTTCAGCCCTCCGCCCCATCTATGGTTCGGCTTGAACCCCCCGGCTGTCTCGACTAGCCACGGGGCGCGCTTGAACGGCTGAGGATTCGCCCGTGACCTATGTGGTGACCGACAACTGCATCGCCTGCAAATACACCGACTGCGTGGAGGTGTGTCCCGTGGACTGCTTCTACGAGGGCGAGAACATGCTGGTCATCCATCCCGACGAATGCATCGACTGCGGCGTCTGCGAGCCGGAGTGCCCCGCCGACGCGATCCGCCCCGACACCGAGCCGGACATGGAGAAGTGGGTGGAGTTCAACCGCAAGTATTCCGAGATGTGGCCGGTCATCATCACCAAGAAGGACCCCCTGCCGGACGCCGACGCGCGCGACGGCGAGGAGGGCAAGCTCGACCGGTATTTCTCGGAAGCGCCGGGCGAGGGCGGCTGACGATTCGCCCGATCGCGGCATCGTGAGCGGTTATCCACAGGAAGATCGCTCGCCAAGGGGCTGACGTCCTTGTCATTTTTCGTGACGCTGCGGAGATTCTCGCGGTGCTTCAAAATGGGCACTGATTCTGTTATATTCGTGTCATACGCAAGCCTAAGGCCACGGGGCCGTGCGGAGATGGTGCGCCCATCCGCACAGATTTCAGGCGATACAGCAACCGAGCGACGGGGAGATGTGTGTGTCCCCGCCGTGTTTCTGTCGCCCGACCGTCGCCGCCAGGAGGATGACCGAAAGAATGACCAAGTCCAAGAAAGCCGATTTCCGTCCGAACGAATACGTGGTCTATCCGGCCCACGGCGTCGGCCAGATCGTGTCGATCGAGCAGCAGGAGATCGCGGGCATCTCGCTCGAACTCTTCGTGATCTCGTTCGAGAAGGACAAGATGACGCTCCGCGTGCCCACGCACAAGGCGGCCGATGTCGGAATGCGTTCGCTGTCGTCGCCCGACGTCGTGTCGAAGGCGATGTCGACGCTCAAGGGCAAGGCCCGCGTGAAGCGCGCGATGTGGTCGCGCCGGGCGCAGGAGTACGAGCAGAAGATCAACTCGGGCGACCTGATCGCCATCGCCGAGGTCGTGCGCGACCTGCACCGGGCGGACGATCAGCGCGAGCAGAGCTATTCGGAGCGTCAGCTCTACGAAGCCGCGCTCGAGCGGCTGACGCGGGAAGTGGCAGCGGTGTCCGGGTCGGACGAGCGGTCCGCGGCCAAGCAGGTGGACGACGTGCTCGTGGGCCGCGCCGCCTGAAATTCAGAAGATTGACGCCGGATCGCGCCGCCCTTCGGGGCGGCGCTTTCGTCTCCGCTATGGCCCGAGGACCGGCGCGGCGCCCTCGTGGAGAGGGGCTGCGAGCCCGTCGGAGGCGATGCCGGGCAGGCGCGCGGCCGGGATCACCGGCGCGCGGCGGTTGAGGTCCGGCAGGGTGTCCACGATGATCCGGGCGACGGCGCCCACGACCTCGGGCGGGACGTCGGCGCGGGTCATCAGGGTGGCCGTCACCGAGAAGGTCTGCACCGCGCGCGACTGTCCGTCGTAGGTGCCGCGCGGGATCGTGGCGGCCGTGTAGTCCGCGTTCTCCGCGACATGGGCGTCGATGGCGCGGCCGGCGATCGGGACGAGCACGCCGTCGCACTCGGCCAGGGCGCGGGCGATGGCGGCGTTGGGGTGGCCCACCACGGCAAGCATGGCGTCGAGATCGCCCGCGCAAAGCTGGTCGACGGCGGCGCCCATCGGCAGCGCCCGGGTCTCGGCCAGGTCGTCTTCGGCGATCCCCAGCGCATCGAGCAGGCGCGTTGCGGTCGCGCGGGAGCCCGAATTGCGGGGACCGAGGTTCACCCGCTGTCCGGGCAGATCGGCGATGCTGTCGACGCCGGCCTCGCGCCGGGCGACGAGGGTGAGCGGCTCGGGGTAGAGCGCGAGGACCGAGCGGAGGTCCGCGTTCGGCCCGGCGGCGGCGAAGGGGCCGGTGCCGGTGACGGCGAAGTTGTGCGCGTCGGACTGCACGAGCGCGAAGTCGAGCTGCCCGTCGGCCAGCGCCACGACGTTGTAGACCGACCCCGGCGTGGGGTCGGGGCTGCACCGCATCACACCGGGGAAGGCGGCGTGCACCTCCTCGCAGATGGCGCGGGCGGCGGCGTAGTAGCCGCCGCCGATCGGGCCGGCACCGATGGTGAAGAAGGTGAGGTCCGTCGCGGGGGCCGGCGACGGCGCGGCCAGGATCAGCGCCACGGCAGTCAGGACGCGATGCATCGGGGTCTCCGGACGGGTTGGCAGCCCCGGGGGGGCAGGCTATGGTCGGGCAACGGGATCGGGCCCCGTCTTGTCCCGAGACTACCGCCGCGCGGGGGCGCAGGGAAGCGTGCCGGATTTCGTTTACGACATTTCGTCGACACAGCTTGCGCTCCTGTTCTCCGTGGTCGCGGTCGGAGCGGTGATGATCGGGCTTCTGGTGGTGAAGCCGATCCTGCGGATCTTTTTCGGCACCGGCCCCGACTTCAACCAGAACGTCAGCTTCGGCGGGGCAGGGTTCAACCTGTTCTACGGCCTGCTCCTCGGCCTGCTGACCGTGTCGGCCTATCAGAACAACGAACGGGTCCGGCAGGCGATCCTGGCGGAGGCGACGGCCATCGGGTCGCTCTATGCCGGGATGCGGAGCTACCCCGAGCCGGTGCAGAGCGACGTGCAGGCGCTTCTGCGGGACTACGTCCTCTTCACCATCAACGCCGACTGGGTGGCGCACCGGAGGGGAGAGATCCTCGACGGCGGGGACCACCGGGCCGAGGCGATCCGGCAGCGGCTGGTCGCCTTCGAGCCGCGCACCGAGGGCCAGGTGGTGCTGCACGAGGCGATGATCGGGTCCTACCAGGATTTCACCGAGGCGCGGCAGGGCCGGCTGGCGGGCGTCATCACCGAGATTCCGGATGTGTTGTGGTACGCGGTGCTGGTGGGCGCGCTCGTGAGCGTGATCCTGTTCATCATGCTGAAGATGCGGCCGCACCAGCAGTTCCTTCTGGGCACGATCACGTCGTTCTTCCTGGGCGTGATCCTGTTCGTCATCGTGTCGCTCGACGACCCCCTGCGGGGGGAGCAGGGGCTTGGCCCCGACCCTCTCGTGCTGCTGTGGGAGCGGCAGATGGTCTGGGACGAGGGGCCGGCCTGGAGCATGGCGGGAGGTCCCGGTGGCTAAATTCGCGCTCCGCGAGGTGGAGGGGATGCGGCAGGTCCGCATCGACATCCGCGACGAGGCCGTGCGGGCGCGGGCCGGGGCGCTGTCGAACATGTCGGGGCGGATCACCTTCACCCCGCGCGTGCCCGGGGCGGGGGACCTCTTCCGCGCGGTCTTCACGCGCGAGGCGCGCGTCCGGCCGTTCTACGAGGGCACGGGGACGATCCTCCTCCAGCCGTCGCTGAGCGGCTATCACATCTTCGAGGCGGAAGCGGGGGACCGCTGGATCCTCGAGCCCGGGGTCTACTGGGCGTCCGAGGCACAGGTCGCGCTTGGGCTCACGCGGGATCCGCTGTTTGCGAGCCTCTGGGCGGGGGACGGGCTTCTGGCGTGGAAGACGACGATCCGGGGGCCCGGAAAGGTCGCCGTGAACGCGCCGGGGCCGGTCGAGACGATCGACATCCGCGACGGCGAGTTCCGGGCGCAGGGGCGGCTGGTGCTGGGGCGGACGGAGGGGCTGCGCTTCTCCTCGCGCCGGTCGGCGCGGTTCCCGCGCAACTTCATTTCGGGCCAGAAGCGGATGCGGGTCTACACCGGGACGGGCAAGGTCATGGTGGCCTGGACGCCCTACTGGAACCACCACATGTATACCCGCATGACGGGCGAGGACATCGAGAGCACGATCTTCGAGTGAAGGTCTTGCACGCGCGCCGGTCGCCGTGCACCGTAAGTCCGGGGCTCTGGCCAGGGCCTTCCCACCCGACATGGGGCATGGCATGGACTTCGCCTTCGACAAGGCATTCTACGAGATTGCGGCGCTGGTCCTTCTGGCCGCTGCGGTCGGAGTCGTGGGGCTTCTGGCGCGCCAGCCGCTGATCGTCGCCTTCATCTTCGTGGGCGTGCTCGCCGGTCCCGACGCGCTCGGGATCGCGTCGTCCGAGACGTTCATCGACACGCTGAGCCAGATCTCCATCGCGGTGCTCCTGTTCCTCGTGGGTCTGAAGCTCGATCTGACGCTCGTGCGGAGCCTCGGCCGCGTGGCGGTGGCCACCGGGCTCGGTCAGGTCGGCTTCACGGCGGTCTTCGGGTTCCTGATCTGCCTGCTTCTCGGAATCGACTGGCTGACCTCGCTCTACATCGCCGTGGCGCTGACGTTCTCGTCCACGATCATCATCGTGAAGCTCCTGTCGGACAAGCGCGAGATCGGGGCGCTTCACGGCAAGATCGCGCTGGGCTTCCTGATCGTGCAGGACATCTTCGTGGTGCTCGCGATGGTCGTCCTGTCGGCCGTCGGCGTGGGCGCGGCGGAGACGGACAACGGCACCTTCGGGCAGATCGCGCGGCTCCTGGGCGGATCGGTGGTGTTCCTGGCCTTCATCGCCGTCTTCATCCGCTACATCGCGGAGCCGCTCACCCGCTTCGTGTCTCGGTCGCCGGAACTGATGGTGATCTCGGCCGTGGGCTGGGCCGTGGGGCTTGCCGCGCTCGCCGACGCCATCGGGTTCGGGAAGGAGCTGGGCGGGCTGCTCGCGGGGGTGTCGCTGGCCTCCACCCCCTACCGCGACGCCATCGGGTCGCGTCTGGCGAGCCTGCGCGACTTCCTGCTGCTGTTCTTCTTCATCGCGCTGGGCGCGGGGCTCGACCTGTCCACGCTGGGCGCGCAGGTCGGGCCGGCGATCCTGTTGTCGCTGTTCGTCCTGATCGGCAACCCGCTGATCGTCATGGCGATCATGGGCTACATGGGCTACCGGAGCCGGACGGGGTTCCTCGCCGGGCTGACGGTGGCGCAGATTTCCGAGTTCTCGCTGATCTTCATGGCGATGGGCCTGTCGCTCGGCCATCTGGAGGAGGAGGCGCTGGGGCTCGTGACGCTCGTCGGGCTCGTGACGATCGCGCTGTCGGTCTACATGATCACCTGGTCGCACAAGCTCTACGCGGTCTGCGAGCCTTATCTCGGCATCTTCGAACGGGAGGTGCCGTTCCGCGAGGTCGCGGGCGAGGGCGGCACCTCGGTCCCCGGCTACGACTACATCGTCTTCGGGCTCGGCCGATACGGGCAGCGGATCGGGCGGCTTCTCAAGGAGCGGGGGTTCCGGGTGCTGGGCGTGGACTTCGATCCCGAAGCGCTGGGGGCGTGGAGCGCGCATGGCCTTGACGGGCGGTTCGGCGACGCGACCGATCCGGAGTTTGCGAGCCACCTGCCGCTGCGCGACGTGCGCGCGGTGATATCGGCGGTGTCGCGCGAACGCGGCGGGCTGACGGATGTGGACCCGCAGCTTGCCATGATCCACGGGCTGCGCGAGGCGGGGTTCGACGGGCAGATCGTGCTGTCGGCCAACACGGGTGCCGAGGCGGAGATGCTGGTCGGACGCGGGGCGTCGCTTGTGCTCAATCCCTTCCGCGACGCGGCGGACTATGCGGTGGAGCGGCTGACCGACGCGGGTCAGAGCGGCAGGGGCGCGTCGGCCTTGAGCTGATCCATGACGATCTGGCTCTGGACGCGGGCCACCGCGGGATGGGGCAGGAGGATCTGGTGGATCAGGCGGTTGAGCGCGGCAAGATCCGCGCAATAGACGCGGAGGAGGTAGTCGGACTCTCCGGTGAGCGTCCAGACCGAGGTGACCTCGGGCCGCGTCTCGAGGATGCGGGTGAAGGTGCGGACCTGGTCGGGCGCGTGGGTCGACATCTGGACCGACACGAAGGCCTGCACCGACAGGCCGAGGCGCGGGGCCGAGAGGCGGGCGCGGTAGCCTTCGATGTAGCCCTCGGCCTCGAGCCGCTGACGGCGACGTCCGGCCTGGGAGGGCGAGAGGTTGAGGAGCGCGCCGAGTTGTTCGGCGGTCAGGTGGGCGTCGCGCTGGAGCGCGGTGAGAAGGCGGAGGTCGGTGTCGTCCATGATGCGGCATCCTTGCGCGATGTTTTACTATTGCGCGGGATTCCCGCACTGTCACTCTCTCTGGCCGATCACTTTGCGCGAATATCCCGCGCCCGCTGGAGTAGACTGACGGGGCGCTGACAGGAGGATTTCCCATGGGACCGTTTCCCCACGACGCCCCGCGTTCCATGATCTCGGAGCAGAACCCTGCCGGGACGGATGGCTTCGAGTTCGTCGAGTTCGCCCATCCCGAGCCGCAGGTGCTGCGCGATCTCTTCGCGCGGATGGGCTACACGCATGTGGCGACCCACAAGCGGAAGGCGGTGGAGCTCTGGCAGCAGGGCGACATCAGCTACCTGATCAACGCCGAGCCCGGGAGTCACGCGGCGGGGTTCATCGCCGAGCACGGGCCGTGCGCGCCGTCGATGGGGTGGCGGGTCGTGGATGCCGACCATGCGTTTGCCCATGCGGTGGCGAAGGGGGCAAAGCCGTACGAGGGCGGGGGCAAGGTCATGGACGTGCCCGCGATCGTCGGGATCGGCGGGTCGCTCATCTACTTCATGGACGACTACGTCGACCAAAGCCCCTACAACGCGGAGTTCGACTGGGTCGGAACCGCGAACCCGCCGGGCGTCGGATTCGCCTACCTCGACCACCTGACGCACAACGTCCACAAGGGCAACATGGACGTCTGGTTCCGCTTCTACGGCGACATCTTCAATTTCCGCGAGATCCGGTTCTTCGACATCGAGGGGAAGTTCACGGGGCTTCTGTCCCGCGCGCTGACCTCGCCCTGCGGGCGCATCCGCATCCCGGTGAACGAGGACCGGGGCGAGACGGGGCAGATCGTCGAATACCTCAAGCGCTACAACGGCGAGGGCATCCAGCACATCGCGGTGGGGACGCGGGACGTCGAGATCTACGACGCGGTGGACGCGATCGCGGCCCGGGGGCTGATGTTCATGCCCAAGCCGCCGCATTCGTATTACGAGCTCTCGACCACCCGCGTCACGGGGCATGAGGAGCCGCTCGACCGGATGGAGGAGCACGGGATACTGATCGACGGGGAAGGCGTGGTGGACGGGGGCGAGACGCGCATCCTGCTGCAGATCTTCTCGAAGACGGTGATCGGGCCGATCTTCTTCGAGTTCATCCAGCGCAAGGGCGACGACGGCTTCGGGGAAGGCAACTTCAAGGCTCTGTTCGAGTCGATCGAGGCCGACCAGATCGCGCGGGGCGTGCTGAAGGCCACCGCGGCGGAGTAAGGGAGGGCCGCCCCCCGCAGCGCGGCGAAGACCGGGCGCGGGGGGCGAGGCATCTGGTATCGAAACCTTGGCGCGGCGGTCACGACCTTCGCGCGGTGGCGCGCAGCCGCTGGGCTTGCGGGCACGGCGCCGCGCGTTCCCTCGTCAGCCCGCGGGGACCTGGAGCGTCACGTTGCGGCCGCTCTTGATATAGCGGAGTTCGTCCCGGCCGATCGCCGCGACCTGCCCGCCGTCGATGCGGTCGCCCACCTTCACCTTCACGTAGCGGCCGTTCGACAGGCGCACGAGCGCGCGGCGGTCGCGGTCCGTTCCGTAGACGCCGATCAGGTTGATCTGGCGCAGGCTCATCGCGTTCTGGATCGTCGCCTGCCGCGCGACCGAGGCGGAGGTGGGGATGTTCGGCGCGGCGGCGACGACATCGGGCTCGCCATCGTCGTACTGGTCGTCACTGGCGGCGGGCGGCGCGGGGGCGGCGGCCTGCCGCACGGGCGCGGCGGGGGCCGGAGCGGCGGCGGGAGCGGGAGCGGGGGCCGGGGCGGGGGCCGGCGCGGCAGCCACGGCGGCGACGGGCACCTCGGCGGGCGGGGCCTGGGGCGGTGCCGCGAGGGCTGCGGCGATGGCGCTGGCGGTGGCCACGCGGGTCGCGAGATCGGCCGGGCGGTCGCGCGGGATGCGGGACACGGCGACGGCGTAGTCGCTGGGCGGGGCGGCGGGCGCGGCCTCGGCCGCCTCGGCCTGTTCGGAGGCGGGGCGGGCAAGCGGCTTCAGCGCCGCGAGTTCGGTGCGGGTCCGGCCACCGAGTGTCGCACGCTCGTTGCGTTCGACGAGGCCGGAGGGCCGGGCGCGGGGCCGCGTGTCGGGCAGGGCGGCGTCGGCGTCGGCGGTTTCCACGGCGGGCTCCGCCATGTCGGTCGCGGGCGTCTCCTCGGCGACCACCGCGGCTGCGCGTCCGGGCGCCGGCGGCGGCGCGACCGGCGGGCGGCCCTCGACGATCACGACAGGGTCGGAGGCGGTGGCCTCCACGGCGGCCTCCGCCGAGGCAGGGGTCATCGGCGAGGCGGGGCGGGGCGAGGAGCGGAAGACCTCGGACGGGAGAAGCGCGATGGCGTCGCTGGCGCGCGTCACGGGGTCGATGGAGGCGAGGTAGATCGTCTCGGTCGATTCCGTGCGCGGCGGCGCGGGAACGGTGGGCGCGCGGGCGAGGCGGGTGTCGAGGGCGTCGTTCTCGAGCAGGACGGGCGCCTCGGTGTCGGCGACCGGGTCGGCGGCGGGTTCGGGCGTGTCGATCGCCGCCGCGGCAGGGGAGGCGGGCGCGGCGTCGGCGAGCGATGCCGCCATCTGCGCGTCGGGCGACGGTGGGGTCGGGGCCACGAGCGCCGGTGCCGCCAGCGCGACTTCGGGCGGAGTGTCCCGCAGCGACGCGGCGGGGTCGCGGCCGAACCCGAAGGCGAGTGCCAGGGCGACGGCGGTGGCCGTGACCGCGCCGCCTGCGGCGAGGAGGCGCCGGCTGGCGGGCGCGCGCGGCGCCGGGGCCGCGGTGCGGTAGGGCGGGCGGTTGCCGGCGCGGGGGGCGGCGAGGGACCGGGCGAGGCTCGCCGCGCCGAGCGTGGGCGTCACGCTGTCGGCGGCCGCAGTCTCGGGACGAGGGGCGAGATCCGCCTCGGCGGCGGTCTCCGACGGAGGGGGCGCGGTCAGGGTGCGGGCCAGGGCGTCGGGAGAGACAGGTTCCGTCGAGAGGTCGTCGGGTGACGGCTCGGCCACGGCGAGAACGGTGTGCTCGCCGGCGGCGGTCTCCTCGGGTTGGTCGGCCGGGATGTCCGATGCGAGGGAGAGGGTCGGGACCGCGCACTCGGCTTCGGGCGCGGACTCGGCTGTGAGGGGCGAGAGGGGTTCGTCGGTGGCGGCGACGTCCTCGGCCGGTTCGGGCTGCGGCGGGCGCGCGGCGGTTTCGGAGCGGATGGAGGCGAAGGCGGGCGCGGCGCCGGCGGTCGGGCCGAAGTCGGCGGTGCGCGGGAACTGCGCGGGCGTGGGCCGCGCGCCGAAGCGGACGGGGTTGAAGCGGTGGGCGGCGGCGAAGGCCTCCGCCTCGGCCAGCGTGATCCGGTCCACCAGCGCCAGGCGGACTGCGTCGCCGTCGGCCTCCCAGTCGAAGGCCAGTTCTTCCGGCGCGAGCGGCGTCAGGCCGTCGAGCGCGGGAAGAAGGTCGTCGGCCGTGATCGGTCCGCCGGTCGCGGGGCGGGGGATCGTGACGTAGCGGATCTGGGAGGGCGGGATGACGAGTTCGGTCGTCACGCCGCCGGGGGCGAGCGCCTCGGCCGAAGCGCGCAGCGCCGCGAGGCGGTCGGCCAGCGCCGGATCCTCGAGCGCGACGTCGCCCACCACGGTCCAGCCGCCATCGGCACGGAAGAGCAGGCGGATGCCGTCGAGCGAGAGGTCGAGCGCGAAGGATGGGAACATGAGCAATGCCTCGGTCCAGCTGGCGTTTGGGTCGGTGCCGAGCGGTTGCGCGAAATGTAGCGCAGGTCACCGAGGATTGAAAGCGCGGATGGGCGCGGCCCTTGCGGCGCCGGCGGGAAGGCGCGAGTGTGGAAGGCCCCGGAGAAGGAGTTTCCGACCATGCGTGCCGCCCTTGCCCCCGCCCTCGTCGCCACCGCCCTTGCGCTCGCCGCCGTCCCTGCCGCCGCGGACGGCAAGATCACCGTGACGGGCACCGGGCAGGTCGCGGCCGCCCCGGACATGGCCACGCTGACGGTGGGCGTCACCACGGAGGCCGAGGAAGCCGCGGCCGCAATGCGCCGCAACTCCGAGGCGATGGCCGCGGTGATCGCGCGGCTTGCGGCGCTCGGGATCGCGGAAGCGGACATGCAGACCTCCTCGCTGTCGCTGTCCCCGCGCTGGGAGCCGCCGCGGCCCGAGGAGACCGAGCCGCGGGTCAACGGGTTCGTGGCGTCGAACCTGCTGACGGTCGAGGTCCGTGATCTGGCGGCGCTCGGCGGCGTCATCGACGCGGTGGTGGACGACGGGGCGAACACTCTGGGCGGGCTCGTCTTCGGGCTGGCCGACGACCGGGCGCTGAAGGACGAGGCGCGGCGGGCGGCGGTGCAGGATGCGGCGGGCAAGGCGCGGGTGCTGGCCGAGGCGGCGGGCGTGCGGCTGGGATCGGTGGACGAGATCGTCGAGGGGGGCGAGATGGGACGGCCGATGTTCGCGCGGATGGACATGGTGGCCGCCGAGGCGGTGCCGGTGGCGCCGGGAGAGATCGACCTTCAGGTGAGCGTCACGATGACCTGGGAGATCGACGACTGAGGCGGGCGCGGGGCCGCGGGCGCCCTGCCACCGTTTTTCCCGATTTCGGTCGCGGTGCTTGCGCATCGCATCCCTAACGACGGCCGTGAGGCCAGTGGAGGGTTCGTCGTGGAAGTTCTCAAGATCGTGGGTGGGCTCGCCGCAATCGCCGTGGTGCTTGCCGTGCTCGCCATGGATCGCATCGGCGGAGAAGAGTCCGTCGCCGCCGCGGTGCCGCCGGAGCGGACCTTCGCGTCCGGGGACAGTTCGGCGCGGTTCGTCGTGCCGGAGGCGGCCCCCGCGGGGGCCGCGACGCAAGGTGCGGGCGCCGCGGCGGGGACCGCCGCGGACTGAGGCGTCAGCCGACGGCCCTGGCGAGCGCCTGGTCGAGATCGGCGATGATGTCCTCGGCATTCTCGATGCCGATGGAGACCCGCACCACGTTCGGACCCGCGCCGGCCTTCACCTGCTGTTCGGGCGTGAGCTGGCGGTGCGTGGTGGAGGCCGAGTGGATGATGAGCGACCGCGCGTCGCCGAGGTTCGCCACGTGGCTGAAGAGGTTCACGCTGTCGATGAGCTTCATGCAGGCCTCGTAGCCGCCCTTGACCGCGAAGGTGAAGAGCGCGCCTGCGCCCTTCGGGCAGATGGTCTTCCCGCGCTCGTAGTAGGGCGAGCTCTCGAGCCCGGCGTAGGTCACGCTTTCGATGCGCGGGTCGTTCTCGAGCCACTTCGCCACCTTCACGGCGTTCTCGACGTGGCGCTCCATCCGCAGGGACAGCGTCTCGATTCCCATGAGCGTGTAGTGCGCGCCTTGCGGGTTCATCGTCATCCCGAGGTCGCGCAGCCCGATGGCGATGCCGTAGAAGGTGAAGGCGAGCGGCCCGAAGGTCTCGTGGAACTTGAGGCCGTGGTAGGCGGGTTCGGGGTCGGCGAGGGACGGGAACTTGCCGTTCGACCAGTTGAACTTGCCGGAATCGACGATGGCGCCGCCGGTGACCGTGCCGTTGCCGGTGAGATATTTCGTCGTCGAGTGAATGACGAGCGTGGCCCCGTGCTCGATCGGGCGGCAGAGGTAGGGGGAGGCCGAGGTGTTGTCGACGACGAGCGGGATGCCGGCGGCGTCCGCGATACCCGCCAGAGCGGGCAGGTCCGAGATGTAGCCGCCGGGGTTCGCGATCGATTCACAGAAGATCGCGCGGGTGTTGTCGTCGATGGCGGCCTTCACCGCGTCGAGGTCATCGGTGTCGACGAACTTCGCCGACCAGCCGAACTTGCGGATCGTGTTGGTGAACTGCTGGACCGTGCCGCCGTAGAGGCGGGTCGAGGCCACGATGTTGAGGCCGGGGCCCATGAGCGGGAAGAGCGCCATGATCTGGGCCGCGTGGCCGGAGGAGCAGCAGACGGCGCCCACGCCGCCTTCGAGCGTGGCGATCCGCTCCTGCAGCGCGGCGACGGTGGGGTTGGTGAGGCGGGAGTAGATGTAGCCCACCTCCTGCAGGTTGAAGAGCGCGGCGGCGTGGTCGGCGTCGCGGAAGACGAAGGCGGTCGACTGGTAGATCGGCACCTGCCGCGCGCCCGTGGCCGGGTCGGGGCGGGCGCCCGCGTGGATCTGCAGCGTGTCGAAGCCGTAGGTGTGGTCGGTCATGGGATCCTCCCCCTCGTGATTTTGCGCGGACACTAGGCGAAGGCGAGCAGGCGCACAACGCGGTTGACGGACGGACGATGCATGATATGTGCGGTTAAACGCACGTGATGGAGAGCGCACATGTTGGAGATGGTGTCCGGCCCGGTCGGGGCGGCGGTCGTGGCGGGAGTCGTCCATTTCGTGATCGGGGCGCTCTGGTACAGCCCGGTGGGGTTCGCGGGTCCGTGGATGCGGGGGCTCGGGATCACGCCTTCGGACATCGCGGAGGCGCGGGTGGACATGCGGGCGGCGCTCGGTGCCTCGGCGCTCGCGAGCTTCGCGCAGGCGGGGGTTCTGGTCCTCCTCTTCGCGATGCTGGGGCTGCCGGGGGTGGCGGGCGGCGTGGTCGCGGGCGGTCTTCTGGGGTTCGCCTTCGGGGCGCTGCCGATGGTGAAGGACCGGGTCTGGGCGGATCGGGCGTGGTCGGTCGTGCTGGTCGACGGCGGCTACGAGGTCGTGGCGGGGGCCGCGGCTGGCGGGATCGCGGCCTGGCTCATGGGCGGCGCGTGAGCGGCGAGGCGCGGCTCGGCGCGGTGCTTTTCGCGCTGTCCGATCCGCTCAGGCGGCGGGTGCTCGAGCGGGTGGCGGCGCGGCCGGGAGCGACGGTGACGGAAGTCTGCGACGGCTTCGAGGTGTCGCGCTTCGCCGTGATGCGGCATCTGAACGTGCTCGAGGAGGCGGGGATCGTGGTGCGGGAGGCCGTGGGGCGCGAGCGGCGTGTGCGGCTGGCCGCTGGCGACTGGGACGGGGTGGTGATCGCGTGGCTCGCGGGATTGCGGAACGGGGAGGTGTGATGCGGACGGTCGTGCGGAAGATGGGGTACCGGGCGGGGATGGCGGGGCATCTCGACGGGCTGCCCGGGGAGCTTGCAGCGGTGTTCGCCGAGGTGGAGGCGGGTGCGCCGCCCGTCTGGATCGCAGGCGTCTGCCTTGATGCGGAGGCGGTGCGGGAGGCGGCGGGGCGGCTCCTGCCGCTTTACCGGGCGGGCGGGTATCTGTGGCTTCTCTACCCGAAGACGTCCGGGCGGATCGCGACGGACATCACGCGGGACCGTGGCTGGGAGCCGGTGCACGACGCCGGGTTCCTGCCCGTGGCGCAGGTGGCGGTGGACGGCGACTGGTGGGCGTTGAGATTTCGGCGCCGGGAGGAGATCCGGGAGATCACGCGCAGGAGCCCGACGGGCGGGTGAGGCGGGGCCTTTTCGCCGGCGGGCGCGGGGCGGCGGCGAGGGGGGCTGTCTGCCCCCCTCTTGCCCCGGGCATGGCCCGGGGCAATTCACCCCCCGAGGATATTTCCGGGTCGATGGAGCCGGGAGGGGTGCGCGCGGGGGCGGGTCCCGCTCCGGCGGCGCGTCAGTCGCGGCCGCCCTCGGGAGTTGGCGGCGCTCCGACGGGCGCCTCCGGTCGCCTCAGCGCAGCCAGAGTCTTTCGCGCTTCAGGCGGTTGCGGATGGCCTGCTCGCTGCGCGGCAGGTCCGTCCGGTCGAAGAGCGCCCGGGCCTTCGCGCCCTTGCCCTGGTAGATCATGCGGCGCGCGGGCTCGTGGCGCTTGAGCACCTTCTTGACGGGGTTCGGGCGCGCGATCTCTTCGAGGAGGGCGACGGTCGCGTCGGGGGCGGTGGCGTAGAGGAGGGGCAGGGCGCGGTAGTGGCAGGTGGCCGCGCCGTCGAGGGGGGCGAGCTCCGGCCCCGGGCGGCCGCCGCCCTGGGCGTGGATCGCAAGGGGGAGCGCGATCTGGTCGAGCCAGGGGTAGAGCGGCTGGCAGACCAGCACCTCGGGCGGGTCGTCGCGGATGGCGGTCATCATCCCGGTCAGGCGCTCTGCGAAGGTTCGCGGGCAGGGGCCGAGGAACCAGCCGGCGTTGAAGTAGAGGTAGCGGCGCCAGAACTCGTCGGGGTGGGAGAGGTCGAGGGAGCTTTCGAAGTCGAGGCCGAAGCGGTCGTAGAGGGCGGCCCATGTCGCCGTGTAGCCGGGGCCGTAGAGTTCGATCACCGGCCAGGTGTTCGAACGCGCCATGGAGGCCGTGGGGCGCGCGAAGTCGAAGCGGACCGCGGAGAGGGGGCCGGTGACGAGCGTGTCCGTGTCGAGGAAGAGGAAGGGTTCGCCTTCGGGGAGGGTCGCGAGCGCCTCGGCCTTGTTGCCGTTGGGGTAGGCGGCGCCGAAGTGGCGGCTGTCGAAGGGAGCGATGGTGGCGCCGAGGTCGGTGAGGAGGGCGCGGGTGTCCGCGTCCATCCGGGGGTCGTCGGGCCAGAGGGGGCCGGGCTGGGGTTCGGCGACGACGAGGCGGCCCGCGAAGCCGGGGTCGGCGGCGCGGAGCGAGGCGGCGAGGAGGATGGCCTCGGCCTCGAGCCGGCCCTTCTGGCCGACGATCAGGATGGTGAAGGCGGATGACATCCGGGCGGTCCCACGTCGCGGGCGGGACCATAGCCGTCCCGCGGGGCCGGGGAAAGGCGGCGGGTCAGCCGAGATGGATCTGGCCCTCGGGGTAGCGCACGCGGGGCACGGCCTGGGTGGCAAGGAAGAAGCCCAGCGTGAGCGGTCCGACGCGCCCGAGGAACATGATGGCGATGATCACCGCGCGACCGAAGTCCGACAGGTCGTCGGTGTAGTCGCGCGAGAGGCCCACGGTGCCGAAGGCGCTCGCCACCTCGAAGGAGATGTCGAGGAAGTGGCCGTCGTGGGAAGCGGCGAGGAGGAAGACCCCCAGAAAGACGACGATCACGCTGATCGCGGTGAGCGCCATCACCTTCATCACGTGCTCCATCGGGATGGCGCGGCCGAACGCCTGGAGCTGGCTCTGGCGGCGGAAGAAGGCGACGGTGGCGAGCAGCATCACGACGAAGGTGGTGAGCTTGATGCCGCCCGCGGTCGAGGTCGGTCCGCCGCCGATCAGCATGAGCGAGATGAACATGAGCGCCGTGCTGTCGTGGAGGTCGGCGATGCTTGTCGTGTTGAAGCCCGCCGTGCGGGTGGTGACGCCCTGGAACCAGCTGACGGTGAGGCGCGCGAGGGGGTGGTCGAACTGGCCCAGCGTCGCGGGGTTGTTCCATTCGAGGATCGCGAAGAGCGCGACGGACCAGGGGATCAGGACGGCGGTGCCCGCGAGCATGATCTTGGTGTGGAGCGACCAGGCGCGCCAGGGGCGGCCGCTCGCCATGTCGCGCAGGACGACGTAGCCGATGCCGCCGATGATGAAGAGCGCTGGGATGACGATGTTGACCACCGGGTCCGTGGCGTAGGGGACGAGGCCCGTGGGGAAGGTCGAGAAGCCAGCGTTGTTGAAGGCCGAGATGGAGTGGAAGACGGAGGCCCAGAGGCCGCGCCAGACCCCGTACTCCGGCACGAAGGTGAGGGCGAGGAGAAGCGCGCCCGCGACCTCGCAGGCCAGCACGACCTTGAGGATCGTGGTCGCGAGCGCGGTGAGCTGGTGCATCGAGGACTGGTTGAGATCCTCGCGCAGGTAGATGCGTCCGGTGATGCCGACGGGAAGGCCGAGGGCGCCGAGGATGAGCACGGCGAAGGTCATCAGGCCGAGGCCGCCCAGCTGGATCAGGATGGCGACGACGATCTGGCCGAAGAGTGTGAGGTCCGCCCCGGTGTCGAGCACCACGAGGCCCGTGACGGTCACGGCGGAGGTTGCGGTGAAGATCGCGTCGGACCAGGTGATGGGGACGGTGCGGGAGACGGGCAGCATGAGGAGCGCCGCGCCGAGGACGATCAGCACCGCGTAGAGGAGCGACAGGATCAGAGGCGGGGGCAGGCGCGCGATCCGGCGCGCGAGCGGGTGGGACACGGGTTGCATGGAGCGCCGCGCAGTCAGAGCGCGTCGCCGAAGCGGCGCAGGTCGGGGCGCTTGCCGAGGAGGAGGAGCTTGTCCTCCGCCTGAAGCGTCAGGCCCGGCGTGTCGCAGGAGCGGAACTCGCTCCCGCGCATGAGGCCGAGGAGGCGGAGGTCGTAGTCGCGGCCGACGCCCAGCGAGTCGAGCGGACGCCCGGCGAGGCGGGCGGGGATCTCGATGTTCACGACGCTGTAGCCGTTGCCGAGGCTCACGTAGTCCTGGACGACGGGGTTGTTGAGCATCTGCGCGATGTGGCGGCCCATCTCCTGTTCGGGGAGGATCACGCGGTCGGCGCCGAGCTTGGAGAGGATGCGGTGGTGGGTCCGGTTCGATGCCTTGACCCAGAGCGTGTGGATGCCGAGCATCCGCAGGTTCATCGTCGTGAGGATGCTCGCCTGGATGTCGCGGCCGATGGCGACGAGCGCCACGTCGTAGCCGTCGATCCCGGCCTCGCGCAGGGCGATCTCGTCGGTGGTGTCGAGGATTGCGGTCGCGGGCAGGACCGAGGCCATCTGCGAGACGCGGCGGTCGTCGGTGTCGACTCCGATGACATGGTTGCCGAAGCGGGCCAGTTCCGAGGCGACCGCGCTGCCGAAGGCGCCGAGGCCGACGACGGCGAAGGTCCGGTTTTCCCGTGCCAAGGCTGCGCCTCCCGAGACGGAGCGAATAGCGCGCACGCTGCAACGCGGCAGCGGAACGAGTCAAGGACGGCGTGAGACGGGCCGTCCATCGCGCGTTCACATTACGGGCCGCCCCCGAGGGCGGCCCGTCGGGTTCCTTGCGCTCCGGCCCTCAGCGGGACGGCAGCGGCATCCAGGCGGGGGCCGCGACGTCCGCGTGGGCGAAGGCGGGGAGCTTGGCGCCGAGCTCCTCCATGTTGGAGATGTTGAGCTCGTTGAGCTGTCCTTGAGTGATGAGCGTGGGCGGCACGATCACCTGCGCGCCCGGGTCCTCGCCCGCGAGCAGCATGGCGAGCGCGCGGACTGAAACCTCGCCCACCACGGCAGGGTTCGTCGCGGCGGTGGCCTTCCAGGCCGAGCCGGGTTCGCGCATCAGCGCGATGTCGGCGGTCGAGATGTCGGCCGAGTAGATGCTGACCGAGCTGGACATGCCCGCCTCGTCCACGGCTATCTTCACGCCCTTGGCGAATTCGTCGTAGGGCGCGAACATGACCGTGATGTTCGGGTTCGCCGAGACGACCGCGCGGGCCTGGTTGGCGACCGAGTTGGCGATGGGGTTGTCGAGCGTGCCGAAGGTCGCGACTTCCTCGATCCCCGGGTAGCGCTCCTTGAACTCGCGCCAGGTCTCGTCCCGCCGGTCGAGCGGCGCGATGCCGGGGACGTAGACGTAGCCCGCGACCCAGGCTTCGCCGTTATCCGCCACCGCCTGTTCGAGCGCGAGGCGCGCGAGGTCGCGGTCGGACTGTTCGACTTGCGGAATGGCCGGGTTCTCGACGTTCACGTCGAAGGCCACCACCTTGATCCCTGCGTCCACCGCGCGCTGCGCGGCCTCCTTCATCGACTCGGTCAGGCCGTGCTGGATGATGATGCCGTCGACGCCGAGCGCGATGGCCTGGTCGACCATGTCGGCCTGGAGTGCCGCGTCCTGCCGGCTGTCGAAGACCTGAAGGTTCACGCCAAGCGCGGCGGCCTGACGTTCCACGCCCGAGAGGTAGGCCTGGAAGAAGTCGCCCGTGGAGAGGTAGCGGACGAGCGCGATGTCGACCTCGCCCGGGTTGTCGAAGGGTGCGGGCCTGTCCTGCGCGAAGGCAAGCGTGGGCACGAGCAGCGTGGTGGCGAGAAGGCCGCCGAGGGTGCGTCTGGAGATCATGGTTTCCTCCCTTTGTCTCCGGTTGATCCGTCAGCCGCGCTGCCGACCCGACAGCGCGAAGGTGAACACGAGCGCGACGACGAGGACGGCGCCCTTGATGAAGTCCTGCGTGTAGTAGGGCGCGTTCAGCATCGTCAGGCCCTGAAGGAGGATGCCCACGAAGAGCGCGCCGATGGCCGTGCCGAAGGCGTTGGGCTTCGACGCGCCGAGCACCGCGTAGCCGATGAGCGCCGCCGCCACCGCGTCGAGGAGGAGGTTGTTGCCCGAGGCGACGTCGCCCCGGCCGAGGCGGGCGGCGAGGAGGATGCCGCCCACCGAGGCGAGCGTGCCCGAGATCATGTAGGCCACGATCTTGTAGCGGTTGACGTTCACGCCCGCCAGCGCCGCCGCCTGGGCGTTCGAGCCGATGGCATACATGAGCCGCCCGTGGCGCGTGAATTCGAGGAAGAGCCACGCGAGGAGCGCGATGGCGATGAGGAAGATGACCGACAGGGGGATCAGGTTGTCGATGAAGAAGTCCACCCGGTGGCGGCCGAGCATGAGGAAGGCGGGGGAGAAGGTGCCCTGGGCCGTCTGGCCCCCGGGCAGCGCCATGCCGGTCGAGATCGAGTTGCCCTCGGTCGGGATGCGCTGGAGGCCCACGAGCAGGAACATCATCCCGAGCGTGGCGAGGAGGTCGGGCACGCGCAGCTTGACGATCAGGATGCCGTTGACGAGGCCGACGCCCGCGCCCATCAGGAGGCAGAGGACGACCGCGGCCACCGCGCCCATCTCCCAGATCACCATGACGTAAGCCGAGAGCATGAGCGCGGAGGTCGCGACAGCGCCGATGGAGAGGTCGAAGCCGCCCACGACGAGCGTGGCGGTCACGCCGAGCGCGAGGATGCCGGTGATGGCGACCGACTGGAAGATGAAAACCGCCGACTGCGGGGACATGAAGGCGGGCTTCATGTAGGAGAAGAAGACGATCAGCCCCGCCATCAGCAGCAGGAAGCCGTAGCGGATCGCCCAGGTCGTGAGCGTCATGCGCGCAGCTCCGCGCGGTCCGCGTGGGCCGCGTCCACGACCTGGTCCATGATGGCGTTCACGTCGATGTCCTCGTTGCGGTGGTCGCCGACGATGGCGTGCTCGCTCATCACGAGGATGCGGTCGGCGAGTTCGAGCGCCTCGTCGAGTTCGGCGCAGAGGACGAGCGTGGCGCGGCCCGCGGCGCTGTCCCGGATGCGGCGGCCGATGTCGCGGCGGGCCTGGATGTCGACGCCCTGGAAGGGTTCGTCGAGGATCAGGAGGCGCGAGACCTCGGCCATCCAGCGGGCGACGACGACCTTCTGCTGGTTGCCGCCGGAGAGGGTCATGATGCCGTCGCGCGGGGTCTGGCAGACGATGCCCATGCCGTCGATCATGCGGCGGGCGAGGGCGGCCTCGGAGGCACGGCGCATGAAGTCGAGCCGGGAATGGCGCGCCGTGAAGGGGAGCGTCATGTTCCGCGTGATGTCGAAGTCGCGCACGACGGCGTTGATCAGCCGGTCCTTGGGCGACATGAAGACACCCGCCGCAATGGCGTCGGCCGGGTCGCTGGGCGCGTGAGGGCGGCCGGCGAGGGTGACGGTGCCCGCGACGGGCCGGTTGAGCCCGTAGAGCACGCCCGCGAGCGCGGACTTGCCGGAGCCGACAAGACCCGTGAGCGCCACGACCTCGCCCGCGTGGAGCGTGAGGTCGATGGGCCGCGCGCCGTCGCGGAGGATGACGCCGTCGAGGCGGAGGACAGGTGTGCCCTGGGGCGGGATGGTGATGTCGACCTCTGTCATCTCGTGGCCGAGCATGGCGCGGACGGCGCCGGCGTAGTCGAGGGGGCGGTCGGCGTCCCTCTCGAAGGAGCCCGAGATCAGGCCGTCGCGCATGGCGACGATCCGGTCGGCGAGGCGGCGGATGTCGGACATGCGGTGGCTGATGTAGAGGATCGCGACGCCCTGGTCGCGGAGGCGGTCGATGAGGGCGAAGAGGCGCCGGGTTTCGGCCACCGAGAGCGAGGAGGTGGGTTCGTCGAGGATCAGGAGGCGGGGGCTGTGGCTGAGCGCGCGCGCGATGGCGATGAGCTGGCGGTCGGCGATGCTGACCTCGGCCACGGGGCGGGTGAGGTCGATGTCGAGGCCCACGGCCTCGGCCATGCGGCGGGCCGCGTCGCGCATGGGGCGGCGGCGGAGGAAGGTGGCGCCGCCCGCGGCGAGGTCGTCGAGCAGGAGGTTCGAGGTCACGTCGAGGTCGGGGACGACGCCGTCGTTGATGTTCTGGTGGACGGTGACGACGCCCGCACGGAGTGCCTCCTGCGGGCTAGCGGGCGTGAAGGGGCGGCCCGCGAGCGTGACGGTGCCGGTATCGGCGGCGTGGACGCCGCAGAGGATCTTGACGAGCGTCGACTTGCCCGCGCCGTTCGCGCCCATGAGCACGGTGACCTGACCGGCCGGGAGAACGAGGTCGATTCCGCGCAGGACCTTGTTGCGCCCGAACGCCTTGGTCACCCCGTCGATGCGGATCGCTTCGTCAGTCACGGGCTCCTCCCCCTTCGGCAGGCTAGCGACCCGGGTAATCAAAAGTCAACGGGGTTTGACAATTGGCGGGTGGAGCGGCCCGGACGAGGGGCGGCGGAGGATTCGGCTGGGGGATGTCCGTGTGGAATGGCGATACTCCTTGCGCATCGGGGCGGTACGATTGTCACGTCCCGTCGTAAGCCCGGAGGCCGCGCGGCTCCATTCCAAACGACGCCGGGATTCGGGATGCGGATGCTGGCCAGAGGCCGATCCGGAGAAGGCGCAACGCATTGGATGCGAGGCGAGACGAGGAAGCGGGGGGAATGGTGGGCGACCCTGGAATCGAACCAGGCATGGGTCTCCCCGGCGGAGTTACAGTCCGCTGCCGCACCTTGCAGCTCGTCGCCCGACGCAGGGGGGCATTACTTCGGGACGCGGCCAGCGTCAACACGCAAAAGCTGGGCGGGCGGCGCGGGGCCGCTTCAGTCCGCCCACTCCGGATCGCCGGTGAAGACCACCGTGAGCCAGCGGTCGGGCGTGTCGGCGCCGATGGCCTCGCCGACCTCGTCGCGCAGGGCGTCCCATTCGGCGATGGTGCGGGCGGGGAAATCCGCCGGAACGATGAAGTAGAGCTCGATCTCGCGGGACCGGCCCACGCGGGCGACGTAGGCGCGGTAGGCGGTCAGTCCGTGCCGGGCGACGAAGGCCTGCGCGACGCGGTCCACATGCTCCCTCAGGTCCGCCGGCGTGACGAGGAACATGTCCGAAAGCGCCCGCAGCACGGTCGAGACCGGCAGGGGGATGATGAGAACGCAGACGATCGCCAGAACGGCCGGGTCGATGTAGGGCGAGATCCACTGCCAGTCGGTGCCCTGCACCGCGAGCCCGATGGAGAAGGCGACGAGCAGCGCCGCGGTGATGCCCGCGGACATGATCCAGCTCTTGACGTCGAGCCGGATGAACTCGGACCCGATGCGCCGGTTGGCGCGGGCTTCGATCACGGCGACCGTGAGGCAGGCCGCGAGCGTGATGACGGCGTAGACGATCGCCCAGCCGAACTGGAGGTCGCTGCCGCCTTCGCTGAGGGTGACGATGGCGTTGACGAGCGCGTAGATCGCCACGGCGATCAGGAGCATCCCGTTCAGGCCCAGCACCATCGGCTCGAGGTGCCAGAACCCCACCGAGAAGCGTTCGCGCAGCTTGCGCGGCATCGGACCGGAGACGGCGTAGGAGGAGATCAGGTTGACGACGAGGAGCGACAGGAGACTCATGCTCGCGTCGATGAGCGCGTAGACCCCGTCGAAGGCGATGGCGAAGGAGCCGGAGACCAGTCCGAAGCCGATGCCGAGCGCGGCCAGCACGAGCGTCGCCGCGATGGAGATGCGCAGCACGCCGCTCTCGTCGCCGAGGTCGAAGAGGGTGGAGAGTCTCGCCATGTCCCGCCGTCCGCGCAATGCCGGTCTCCTGTTGGTAAGGGCAGGGAGGCGCGGGCACAATCGGCGCGTGCAGCGGAGGGGACACCGTGCGCCGCGACGGCTTGGCTTTGGGGCGCGGGGCGCGTAACCGGGGCGGGACTGGCTGGAGATCCCGACGTGGCGAAGAAACCGACCTGGGTGATCGACAAGGAGCGCGCGCGGCGCGCGGCGGCGGCGGAGACGGTGTGGCTCTTCGGGCTGCACGCGGTGCGGGATGCGCTGCTCAATCCGAGACGCGAGCGGCTCAGGCTGATCCTGACGAAGAACGCGGCCGACCGGCTGGGGGAGGAGGCGATCGCGTCGGGGGGGCTGGCGCCAGAGATCGCGGACCCGCGGGCGTTCCCCGCGCCCCTGGACCCGGGATCGGTGCACCAGGGGGCGGCGCTCGAGGTCAGGCCGCTCGACTGGGGGCGGCTCGAGGACATCGCGGTGGAGGGGGGGACGCTCGTCCTGCTCGATCGGGTGACGGATCCGCACAACGTGGGCGCGGTGCTCAGGTCGGCCGAGGTGTTCGGGGCGCGGGCCGTGGTGGCGCCCGCGCGGCATTCGGCGCCGGAGACGGGAGCGCTGGCCAAGACGGCATCGGGGGCGCTGGAGCGGCAGCCGTATCTGCGCGTGAAGAACCTCGCGGACGCGATGGAGGAGCTGCGGGCGATGGGCTACGTCGTCCTCGGTCTCGACGGGGAGGGGGAGGCGACGCTCGCCGAGGCTCTGGCGGCGGTGCCGGGGCGGCCGGTTGCGCTGGTTCTGGGCGCGGAGGGACCGGGGTTGAGGGATCGGACGCGGGAGACCTGCGACCGGCTCGTGCGGATTCCGGCGTCGGGCGGATTCGGGTCGCTCAACGTCTCCAACGCGGCGGCGGTCGCCCTATATGCGGTGGCGACACGCTGAAGGAGGTCGGATGCCCGGCACGAAGATCGCCACCTGCTGCTACTGCGGAACGCGCGCGGCGCTGGTCCTGCGGGGGCGGGACCGGCACGAGCTGTCCTGTTCGGCCTGCGGGGCGCCGCTGCACGAGATGAAGATGCTGCGGGCGGACCACGCGGGCGGCCGGGAGGCGGCGCGTCCGGCGCCGGTCCGGACCGGCCCCATGGCGGAGCCGGCACGCGGAGTGCCGGCAGGCGTGCGGCGCAAGGCGAAGGCCAGGAAGGGGCTCGGACGGCGGTTCCTGAAGGAGGCGTTCGACCTGCTGGAGGACATCTTCGACTGAGACTGCCCCGCCGGGGTTGGCCGGCATGAGGCGCGCGGGCCGTTAGGGCGGCATTCACGATTATGCTACACATTCTTTAAACGCCGGAGAGCCTGCCTATCTCCGATATCGGAAGCAGCGGTACGGAACACCGTTGTTTCACTTCACTGTCCCTCGTTCCGTGACTTGCGCCCGAGCTTTGCTTCGGGCGCATTTTTGTTTACCGAAGGATGGATGCGGAGGGCGCATGACTTACCCCGACGAGACACTGAAGCGGATCCTGAAGAGCGTGAAGACCATCGCGGTGGTCGGCGTCTCCACCAACCCGGTTCGGCCGAGCTACTACGTGGCGCGCTATCTGGGCCTCAAGGGCTACCGGGTGATCCCGGTGAACCCCGCGAGCGCGGGGGAGACGCTGTTCGGGCAGACCGTGAGGGCGAGCCTGTCGGAGATCGGCGAGCCCGTCGACATGGTCGACATCTTCCGCCGGTCCGAGCATGTGGGTCCGGTCGTGGACGAGGCGCTGGACGCGTTTCCGGGGCTGAAGGTCATCTGGATGCAGATCGGGGTGGAGAACGCCGAGGCCGCGGCGAAGGCCGAGGCGCGGGGCGTCGAGGTGATCCAGAACCGCTGCCCGAAGATCGAGTACCAGCGGCTGTTCGGCGAGTTGCGCATGGGCGGGTTCGCGACGGGGCTCATCTCCTCGCGGCTGTGAGGCGGAGCGCGCGCGGTGCGCGCGCGGCTTCTGCCATTCCGCGCGGGCTGTCGCCCGCGCTGCATGGGGTAAGGGGGCTCTGCCCCCTCGCGGCCACTGGCCGCTCACCCCCGGGATATTTGCGGGCAGATAGAAGCAGGGGCCGGTTGCCTCGTCGCGGCCGTGGGGCGATGCTCCTCGTGAGGCAATGGAGGTGACAATGGCGACGCTGGGCGAGATGTTCGGGGCAGGGCGGGTCGAGACGTTCCTGGGGCTTTCGCGATGGGAGGGGCAGGCGGCCGCGGCGGTGGTGCTGGGCGCGGATTGCGCGACGCCCTATCGGACGGCGGGGGCCTATTGCGCGGGCGGGCCGGCCGCGATCCGGGCGGCCTCGGGCGACTATGCCGCCAACGTGGGGCATGTGAACTTCGATCTGGGGCGGATCGGGTTCGATCCGGGCGCGGTGGCGGACGGCGGCGACGTGCCGACCGATCCGGGAGATGCGGCGGGGAACCGGGCGCGGATCAGCGATGCGGTCGGGCGCATACTCGGGGCGGGCGCGGTGCCGGTGCTGCTGGGGGGAGACGACTCGCTGCCCGTCCCAATGCTCGGGGCCTTCGCGGGGCGGGGGCCGGTGACGATCCTCCAGATCGACGCGCATATCGACTGGCGCGACGAGGTGCAGGGGGAGCGGTGGGGGTTGTCGTCGACGATCCGGCGCGCCTCGGAGATGGGCCATGTGGCGCGGATCGTGCAGGTGGGGCAGAGGGGCATCGGGTCTGCCCGGGCCGGGGACCTCGCCGATGCGCGGGCCTGGGGGGTGGAGTTCGTCTCCGGCGCGGAGGTGGCGCGGGAGGGCGTGGGGCGGGCCGTCGGGCTGATCCCGGAGGGAGCGGAGGTGGTCGTGGTGCTCGACTGCGATGCGCTCGATCCGTCCGTGATGCCGGCGGTGATCGCGCGGGTGCCGGGGGGGCTTGGCTACTGGGACGTGCTGGGGCTTCTGGACGGCGTCGCGGGGAAGGCGCGGATCGCGGGAATGGCGGTGACGGAGTTCATGCCCGCCCGCGACATCGACGGGCAGGGGGCGGCGGTGGCGGCGGCGATCGTCACCTCGGCGCTCGGGCTGATTGCGCGGGCGGTGCCTAGCGGCTAAGTGGGTGCTGATACGCGGGAAAAGGGGAGTTCCGGTATGCGTCGCGTCGTGGTCACGGGTCTGGGCATGGTGTCTCCGCTCGCCTGCGGGGTGGAGGAGACGTGGCGCCGCCTTCTGGCGGGCCAGTCCGGAGCGGGGACCATCACGCGGTTCGATGCGGGGCATCTGGCCACGACCTATGCCTGCGAGGTGAAGCGGGGCGACGGGACGGACGGGACCTTCAACCCCGACGACTGGATGGAGCCCAAGGAGCAGCGGAAGGTCGACGACTTCATCCTCTACGGGATGGCGGCGGCCGTGCAGGCGGTGCGGGATGCGGGGTGGGAGGACCCGTCGGACGAGGAGAAGCTGCGGACCGGCGTCCTGATCGGGTCGGGGATCGGGGGCTTGCAGTCCATTGCCGAGACCGCGGTGCTGATCAGGGAGAAGGGGCCGCGCCGCGTGTCGCCGTTCTTCATTCCGGGGGCGCTGATCAACCTCGTGAGCGGGCAGGTATCGATCCGCTATGGCTTCAAGGGGCCGAACCATGCGGTGGTGACGGCGTGCTCGACGGGCGCTCATGCCATTGGCGACGCCGCGCGGATGATCATGTGGGGCGATGCCGACGTGATGGTGGCGGGCGGGGCGGAGAGCCCGATTTCCGAGATCGGCATCGCGGGGTTCAACGCCTGCAAGGCGCTGTCGACGAAGCGGGGGAACGAGCCGGAGAAGGCGTCGCGTCCCTATGACATCGACCGGGATGGGTTCGTGATGGGCGAAGGGGCGGGCGTTGTCGTGCTCGAGGAATACGAGCACGCGAAGGCGCGGGGCGCCAGGATCTACGCCGAGGTGCTGGGGTATGGCATGTCCGGCGACGCGTACCACATCACGGCGCCGTCCGAGGACGGCGAAGGGGCCGAGCGCTGCATGCGGGCGGCGCTGAAGATGGCGAAGCTCGAGCCGGATGCGGTGGACTACATCAACGCGCATGGCACCTCGACGATGGCGGATACCATCGAACTGGGTGCCGTGGAGCGGATGATGGGGGACGCGGCGGCGAAGGCCACGATGAGTTCGACGAAGTCGTCGATCGGGCATCTTCTGGGGGCGGCGGGCGCGGTGGAGGCGATCTTCTCGATCCTCGCGATCCGCGACCAGGTGGCGCCGCCGACGATCAACCTCGACAATCCGGCGGTGGAGCCGAAGCTCGATCTGGCGCCGAATGCGAAGCGGGAGCGGCGGATCGACGTGGCGCTGTCGAACTCGTTCGGGTTCGGGGGGACGAACGCCTCTCTGGTGCTTGGCCGGGTGACGGGCTGATGTGGAAGAGCGTCGCCGCCAACGGGCTGACCTTCCTGATACTGGGGCTGATGGCCGTCGCGGGCGTGATCGCCTGGGGGCAGAACCAGTACCGGACGGAGGGGCCTCTGGAGACCGCGATCTGTCTGCGGGTGGAGAGCGGGTCCACCATGCGGCGGGTGGGCGATGACCTTGCCGCGCAGGGGGCGGTGACGAGTGCGGCGATCTTCCGGATGGGGGCGGACTACACGGAGAAGTCGGCGCAGCTGAAGGCGGGCAGCTTCCTGATCCCCGAGCGCGCGTCGATGGAGCAGATCGTGGACATCGTGACGCGGGGCGGCGCGTCGACCTGCGGGACCGAGGTGGTCTTCCGGATCGGGGTCGCCGCGCAGGAGATCGACGTGCGCGCCCTGGATCCCGCGACGCAGCGGTTCGAGTCGCTGGCGCGGTTCAACCCGGCCGCCGTGGCGCTGGACCCGGCCTATGTCGACGTGCGCCAGCAGGCGGACACGCGGTTCCGCATCGCGCTGGCCGAGGGGGTGACGAGCTGGCAGGTCGTGGAGGCGCTGAAGCTGGCAGATTTCCTGACCGGCGAGGTGGCGGAGGTTCCGCCCGAGGGGACTCTGGCGCCCGACAGCTACGAGGTGACGCCGGGGACGGCGCGGGGCGAGGTGATCGCGCGGATGACCGCGCTTCAGTCGCGGCGGCTCGAGGAGGTGTGGGCGAACCGGGATGCGGACCTGCCGATCTCCTCGCCGGAGGAGGCGCTGATCCTTGCTTCGATCATCGAGAAGGAGACGGCTGTCGCCGCCGAGCGCGGGACGGTGGCGAGCGTGTTCGTGAACCGTCTGCGCGAGGGGATGCGGCTTCAGACCGACCCGACCGTGATCTACGGGGTGACCGAGGGGCGGGGCGTGCTGGGGCGGGGGCTGAGGCAGAGCGAGCTGCGGCGGGAGACGCCGTGGAACACCTATGTGATCTCGGGCCTGCCGCCGACGCCGATCGCGAACCCGGGGCTCGAGTCGCTGCGGGCGGCGGTGAGCCCGGAGGAGACGGACCTTCTGTTCTTCGTGGCAGACGGGACCGGCGGGCATGTGTTTGCGCGGACGCTGGCCGAGCACAACCAGAATGTCGCGCGGTGGCGCGAGATCGAACGGGAGCGGGCGCGGGCGGCGGAGGCGGCGGAGCAGGCGGAGGAAGCGCCGGCGGACGAGTGAGGATCGCCGGTTTCCATCACGTGGCGGTGATCTGTTCGGATTACGCGCGGTCGAGGGACTTCTATGTCCGGGTGCTGGGGCTTTCGGTGATCGCCGAGAACTTCCGGGAGGAGCGGGGGTCGTGGAAGCTCGACCTTGCGGTGCCCGGAGGCGGGCAGGTGGAGCTGTTCTCGTTCCCCGAGGTGCCGGAGCGGCCGTCGCGGCCCGAGGCGGCGGGGCTGAGGCATCTGGCCTTCGCGGTGGAGGATGTTGCGGCGGAGGTGGCGGCGCTGGAGGCGGACGGCGTGGAGGTCGAGCCGGTGCGGGTCGATCCCCACACGGGAAAGCGGTTCACGTTCTTCCAGGACCCGGACGGGCTGCCGCTGGAGCTCTATGAAACGGCTCGGCGGTAGGAATTCGTTAATCCTTCCGCGCGGTTGGCGGATACAACCTCAGATTTAGCGCTTGACTCGGCGCACGCTTCAGAGTATACGTCACGGCAAGCTAGAAGAAGTGGGCAAGCGGCACGGGGCGACCCGGCGCCGCTTTTCCATTTCTCTCGTACGGAGACCCGTATGAGAGGCAGGTTCTACCACATGGCACTGATCAAACCCTTCCGGGACGAGGGGACGGCGGCCGGGCTTCTGGAGGTCGCCAACGAGCACTACGAGGACGCGCTCGAGGCAATGCAGATCGTCAAGCTCTACCTGAAGGAGGGCACCGATCTGTCGTCGGCCGAGATCGCGCGGGCGGCTGCGGATTTCCGAAAGGCGACGCAGACGCTGTTCGACGAAAGGAAGCGACTTGAGGACCAGCGCAGGAAGGAGGCCGGAGTCGTCCATGACTTCGGGCTCGACTTCGACATGGCACGGGACGAGATCGGGCGCCGCCTGGATCGTCTCCGAGCCGCCCGAAGTGCAGAGGGCGTTTCTGGATGAGCTGAGCGAGGGAGCGCTTCTGGCGCTCCCTTTCATCTTTGACTTCTGGGCGCTGCCGCACCAGTTGCCGCCGGAGGGGGAATGGAAGACGTGGGTGATCCTCGGAGGGCGCGGTGCGGGCAAGACCCGGGCCGGCGCCGAGTGGGTCCGGGCGGAGATCGAGGGGGCGCGGCCGCTGGACCATGGCCGGTCGCGGCGCGTGGCGCTGGTGGGCGAGACGATCGAGCAGGCGGTGACGGTGATGGTGGAGGGGGAGAGCGGGATCCTTGCCTGTTCGCCGCCGGACCGGCGGCCGCTCTGGGATGCGACGCGCAAGCGGTTGTTGTGGCCGAACGGGGCGGAGGCGCGGGTCTATTCGGCGCATGATCCCGAGCGGCTGAGGGGGCCGCAGTTCGACGCGGCCTGGGTGGATGAGCTGGCCAAGTGGAAGCGGTCCGAGGAGGCGTGGGACATGCTCCAGTTCGCGCTGCGGCTGGGGGAGCATCCCCGGCAGGTGGTGACGACGACGCCGCGGGGGGTGGGGGTGCTGAAGTCGATCCTCGCTCGGGAGTCGACGGTGGTGACGCACGCGCCGACCGAGGCGAATGCGGCGAACCTGGCCGGGTCGTTCCTGGCCGAGGTGCGGGCACGCTACGAGGGGACGCGGCTTGGGCGGCAGGAACTGGACGGAGTGCTTCTCGAGGATGTCGAGGGGGCGCTCTGGACGCTTGCGATGGTGGAGGCGTGCCGGGTCGACAAGGCGCCGGCGCTGGACCGGGTGGTGGTCGCGGTGGACCCGCCGGTGACGGGGCATGCCGCGTCGGACGAATGCGGGATTCTGGTGGTGGGGGCGGAGACGCAAGGGTCGCCCCGGGAGTGGCGGGCGGTGGTGCTGGAGGATGCCAGCGTCACCGGGGCCTCGCCGCAGGTCTGGGCGGAGGCGGCGCTGGACGCCATGCGGCGGCATGGGGCGGACCGGATGGTGGCCGAGGTGAACCAGGGCGGCGATCTGGTCGAGACGCTGGTGCGGAACATCGATCCGCTGGTGCCCTATCGGGGCGTGCGGGCTTCGAAAGGGAAGGCCGCGCGGGCGGAGCCGGTGGCGGCGCTCTACGAGCAGGGGCGGGTGCGGCATGTCCGGGGGCTCGGGCGGCTCGAGGATCAGATGTGCCGGATGACGGTGCGTGGCTACGAGGGGAAGGGGTCGCCCGACCGGGTCGATGCGCTCGTCTGGGCGGTGCAGGAGCTGCTGCTGGATCCGGCAGCGCACTGGCGGCAGCCGAGGGTGCGGACGCTGGGGTGAGGCGACCTCCTCGGCGACCTTCCCGCGCCTGGCGGGGGAGGACCCGCCGTGGCCTCCGGGGTGGGACGGACGGATGATGCAGTTCCCTTCCCCGCGGGCGGTGGAGGGAGAGGGAGGGGGCGCCCCTCCCGCGCGGCAGGACAGGAGAGATCGCGGATGTTCGATTTTCTGAAGCGGGCGCCGGAGGCGGCGCCCGAGGCGAAGGCGTCTGCCGCGGGGCGGGTGATCGCCTTCGCGGGATCGGGTCGGGTGGCGTGGTCGCCGCGGGACACCGCGAGCCTCGCACGGGCGGCGTTCGCCGGAAACCCGGTGGGGTTCCGGGCGGTCAAGCTGATCGCGGAGTCCGCCGCGGCCCTTCCGCTGGTCGTCCAGGACCGGGAGCGGCGGTACGACGATCATCCCGTGGTGCGGCTGATCGGGCGGCCCAATCCGGGGCAGGGTAAGGCGGAGCTGTTCGAGGCGCTCTACGGGCAGATCCTGCTGACCGGGAACGGTTACGTGGAGGCCGTCACCGCGGGCGAGGGGACGCCGGAGGAACTGCATGTGCTGCGGTCCGACCGGATGAGCCTGATCCCCGGGCCGGACGGCTGGCCCGTGGCCTATGACTACACGGTGGGGGCGAAGACGCACCGGTTCCGGGTGGGCGAGGGGCCGAGCCCCGTGTGCCACATCAAGAGCTTCCATCCGCAGGACGATCATTACGGGCTGTCGCCCTTGCAGGCGGCGGCGCAGGCGCTGGACGTCCACACCTCGGCCTCGACCTGGTCGAAGGCGCTGCTCGACAATGCCGCGCGGCCGTCCGGGGCCATCGTCTACAAGGGGGCGGACGGGCAGGGGGCGCTGTCGGCCGAGCAGTACGACCGGCTGCTGTTCGAGATGGAGACGCAGCATCAGGGGGCGCGGAATGCGGGCCGGCCAATGCTGCTGGAAGGCGGGCTCGACTGGAAGCCCATGGGGTTTTCGCCGTCGGACATGGAGTTCCACAAGACCAAGGAAGCGGCGGCGCGGGAGATCGCGGTGGCCTTCGGGGTGCCGCCCATGCTGCTGGGCCTGCCGGGGGAGGCGACCTACGCCAACTACCAGGAGGCCCACCGGGCCTTCTACCGGCTGACGGTCCTGCCGCTGGCGCACCGGGTGACGGCGGCGGTGGCGCACTGGCTGGGCGAGTTCACGGGGGAGGCGGTGGAGATCCGCCCCGACGTGGACCAGGTGCCGGCGCTGGCGGCGGAGCGGGAGATGCTCTGGCGGCGGATAGGCGAGGCGGATTTCCTGACGGCGGCGGAGAAGCGGCGGCTTCTGGGGTTGCCGCCGATGGCCGAGGAGGATGGGGAATGACGGATTTCGCGGACGTGCTGGAGCACAAGTTCGCCCGGCTGGGGGGCGAGGTGTCGGTGACCGACGGGACGGTCATCGAGGGCTATGCGTCGCTTTTCGGGAAGCGCGATCAGGGCGGCGATGTGGTGGCCGCGGGGGCCTACGGGCGGTCGCTCAAGGCGCTGGAGGCGGCGGGCGGGCGGGTCAAGATGTTGTGGCAGCATGACCCGGCCGAGCCCATCGGCGTCTGGGACGAGGTCCGGGAGGACGCGAAGGGGCTGTACGTCAAGGGGCGGCTCCTTCCGGACGTGGGTCGCGCGCGGGAGGCGGCGGCCCTGATCGCGGCGGGGGCCATCGACGGGCTGTCGATCGGGTATCGCACCGTGAAGGCCACGAAGGACGACCGGGGCCGGCGGAGCCTCGACGAGCTGGAGCTGTGGGAGGTGTCGCTCGTGACCTTTCCGATGCTTCCCGACGCGCGGGTGGGCGCCAAGGGGGAGGACCCCGAGGCGGCGCGCATGCGTGACCTGGCGGCGGCCCTGAGGGGCGCGCGGCAAAGGCTGGCCGGCCGGTAGGGCCGGCGATCTCCAACCCTCAACATCAGGACAGGTGCATGAGCAAGACCGAGACGAAGGCTCGGGCCGGGACGGGCATGTCTCCCGCCGCCGAGGTCGAGGAAGCCCTGGTGGGCTTCATGGGCGACATCACGGAACGACTTCAGAAACAGGAAGAGCGACTGACCATGCTGGATCGGAAATCCATCGCGACGCGCCGTCCGGCGCTGGACACCAACGCCGAGGCGGAACTGCCCCACCGCAAGGCGTTCGAGGCCTATGTCCGCAGCGGCGACGACGCGTCGCTGCGCGGGTTGACGCTGGAGGGCAAGGCGCTGAGCACCGCGGTGGCGGGCGACGGCGGGTTCCTCGTCGACCGGCAGATGTCGGAGTCGATCCGCAGCGTCCTGCGGTCCACGGCCTCGATCCGCCAGATCGCGTCGGTGGTGAACGTCGATGCCACGTCCTACGACGTCCTGATCGACCGGACCGAGGTTGGTTCTGGCTGGGCGGTGGAGACGGGAACCATCGCGGAAACCGACACGCCGATCATCGAGCGGATCGTCATCCCGCTGCACGAGCTGTCGGCGATGCCCAAGGCCTCGCAGCGGATTCTCGACGACACGTCCTTCGACATCGAGGCATGGCTCGGGGGTCGGATCGCGGAGCGTTTCGCGCGGGCCGAGGCTGCAACCTTCGTGAACGGCGACGGGGTGAACAAGCCGCGGGGCTTCCTGAACCGTCCGCAGGTGGCGAACGCGTCGTGGGCCTGGGGCTCGCTCGGCTTCATCGCGACGGGCGCCGCGGGGGCCTTCACGGCGACGAACCCGGCCGATGCGATCGTGGACCTTGTCTACGCGCTGGGCGCGCAGTACCGGGCGAACGCCACCTTCGTGATGAACTCGAAGACGGCGGGCGTGGTGCGCAAGCTCAAGGATGCGGACGGGCGCTTCCTGTGGTCGGACGGGCTTGCGGCGGGCGAGCCCGCGCGGCTTCTGGGCTACCCGGTGCTGATCGCCGAGGACATGCCGGACATTGCGGCCAACGCGACCGCCATCGCCTTCGGCGACTTCCGCGCGGGCTACACGGTGGCGGAGCGGCCGGACCTGCGCATCCTTCGCGATCCGTTCTCGGCCAAGCCCCATGTCCTCTTCTACGCGACCAAGCGCGTGGGCGGCGACGTGAGCGACTTTGCCGCGATCAAGCTCCTGAGATTCTCGGCCTCGTAAGGCGCCGGGAATGGCCGGGTCGGGGTCCTCGGGCCCCGGTTCGCCCGGTGGGCGTGCGTCCGTCAAGAACCCGCGTCGTCTAGCTGCTCCCCTCCGTCCGAGCGGCGCGGGGGCGCGCGCCCATCACCCTGATCCCCGGAGGGGCGGGAGTTTCGGAGAAATCTACATGATGCTGGTCGAGCAGACATCGGTGCCCGTGGAGGCGCTGCCTCTGGGGGCGCTCAGGGACCATCTGCGGCTCGGCTCCGGGTTCGCGGACGACGCGCTCCAGGACGGGGTCCTCGAAGAGTGCCTCCGGGCCGCGCTGGCGGCGGTGGAGGCGCGAACGGGCAAGGCGTTGATCGCGCGGGTCTGGACGTGGACGGTGACGGCCTGGCGCGATCTCGGGCGGCAGGTGCTGCCGGTTGCGCCGGTTGCGGCGGTCACCGGGTTCGCAATCCGGGACATGAACGGGGTGGTGACGCCCGTCGCGGCCGAACGGTGGCGGCTGGAGCCCGACCTGCACCGGCCCACGCTGGTGTCGACGGGACTTGTCTTTCCGACGATCCCGGTCGGGGGGGCCGCCGAGATCACGTTCTCGGCCGGGTTCGCGGCCGCGTGGTCCGGAGTTCCAGCGGATCTTCGGCAGGCGGTGATGCTGCTGGCCTCCCACTACTACGAGCACAGGCACGAGGTGGCGACGGGCGGAGGGCTGCCGCAGGGGGTTGCGGTGCTGGTGGAGCGGTATCGGACGGTGCGGCTCTTCGGCGGGGGCGGGCGATGAGGCTCAACCGGCGGCTGGTGCTGGAGGAATCGGAGCGGGTCCCCGACGGAGCGGGCGGCTTCGCGGAGGTCTGGGTGACGCGGGGCGTGCTCTGGGGGCATGTCCGGGCCGGGGCGGGACGGGAGGCGGAGGCGGACTATGCGACGCTGTCGACCGTGCCCTACCGGATCACGGTGAGGGCGGCGCCGGTCGGCGCGCCGTCCCGACCCGTGCCGGGGCAGCGGTTCCGGGAGGGGACGCGGATGTTCCGCATCCTGGCCGTGACCGAGGACGCGGCGGCGGGGACGACGCTTGTCTGCTTTGCGCGGGAGGAGGTGGCCAAGTGAGCTACGGGGTGGCGGCCGCGCTTCAGGCGGCGGTGTATCAGCGTCTTGCCGGGGATCCGGCGCTGGAGGCGCTGGTCGGTGCGGCGGTTTTCGACGTGGTGCCGGCGGGGCCGGTGCCGGGGACGTATGTGTCGCTGGGGCCGGAGGACGTGCGGGACCGGTCGGACAAGACGGGCCGGGGGGCGGAGCATCGCTTCTCCGTGAGCGTGGTGACGGATGCGGCCGGGTTCCAGACGGCGAAGGCGGCGGCGGGAGCGGCGTCGGACGCACTTCTCGGGGGTGCGCTGACGCTCTCCCGGGGGCGGGTCGTGGCGATCGAGTTCCTGTCGGCCCGGGCGCGGCGCGTCCGGGCGGGCGACGTGCGGCGGATCGACATGACATTCCGCGCGCGGGTGGAAGACGACATCTGAACGAGGTGAGAGATGGCAGCGCAGGCTGGGAAAGACCTTCTGATCAAGATCGACCTGACCGGCGGCGGGCAGTTCGAGACCGTGGCGGGGCTGCGCGCGACGCGCGTGAGCTTCAACGCGGAAAGCGTTGATGTCACGAGCCTCGAGAGCGCGGGCGGGTGGCGCGAGATCCTCGGGGGTGCGGGCGTGAAGTCGGCCGCGATTTCGGGGAGCGGGGTCTTCAAGGACGCCGCGAGCGACGAGCGGGCGAGGCAGATCTTCTTCGACGGGGAGACGCCGGACTTCCAGGTGATCATCCCGGATTTCGGGATCGTCGAGGGGCCGTTCCACGTAAATTCCATCGAGTACTCGGGGAGTTACAACGGAGAGGCGACCTACGAGCTGTCGCTGGCCTCGGCCGGGCGACTCGAGTTCACGGCGCTCTGATGGCCAATCCTCACGCAGGGGAAGTGGGGCTGGTCATCGAAGGCGAGCGGCGGGTGATGAAGCTGACGCTGGGCGCGCTCGCGGAGCTCGAGGGGGAGCTCGGAGCGGGGACGCTTGTCGAGCTCGTCGAACGGTTCGAGGCGGGGCGGTTTTCGACGCGGGACGTGCTCATGCTGATCGTCGCGGGGTTGCGGGGCGGGGGGTGGCGGGGGTCGTCCCGTGATCTTCTCAGCGCGGACATTGAGGGCGGACCGGTGGAAGCGGCGCGGGCGGCGGGGATGCTGCTCGCGCGCGCGTTCCGGGTGCCAGGGGGATGAGCGCCTTCGACTGGGCGGCGCTCATGCGGGCGGGGATGCGGGGGCTGGGGCTCAGGCCGCAGGAATTCTGGCGGCTGACGCCGGGAGAGCTTGCCTTCCTGCTGGGGCATGGGGGCGCGGCCGCGCCGCTGACGCGGGCGCGGCTCGACGAGCTGGCGGCGGCCTATCCGGACAGGGAGACGGGCGATGGATGACGGGGACGGGATCGACACGTTCGACGACCAGGTGGCGGCGCTTGAGCGGTCGCTGGGGGGCGCGGCGGGGATGGCGGCGGCCTTCGAGCGGGAAGTGGCGCGGATGGGCGAGAGCCTGGCCGACGCCGGGCGCGAGGCAGGCGGGCTGTCGCGCGGGATCAGTGGGGGGCTCAGGCGGTCGTTCGACGGGCTTCTGTTCGACGGGATGCGGCTGTCGGACGCGCTGAAGGGCGTGGGTCAGTCGATGGTGAACGCGGCCTATTCGGCGGCGATCCGACCGATCACCGGCCAGATCGGCGGCCTGATCGCGGGCGGGGTCGAGGGGCTGATGGGCGCCGTGTCGGGTTTCGAGAAGGGCGGAAGCTTTTCGCAGGGGCGGGTGATGCCCTTCGCAACGGGGGGGATCGTGAGCGGACCGGTCACCTTCCCGATGCGGGGGGGCACGGGGCTGATGGGCGAGGCGGGGCCGGAGGCGATCATGCCGCTGACGCGGGGCGCGGACGGGCGGCTTGGTGTGGCCTCCCAGGGCGGGGGGCGCCCGGTGAACGTCGTGATGAACGTCACGACGCCTGACGTGGAGGGCTTCGCACGGTCGCGAAGCCAGATCGCGGCGCAGGTCAGCCGGGTCATCGCGCGCGGACGGCGCAATCTCTGAGGAGCGGGACATGGCGTTTCACGAGGTGCGGTTCCCCGCGAACCTGAGCTTCGGCTCGGTGGGGGGGCCAGAGCGGCGGACGGAGGTCGTCACGCTTGCGAACGGCTACGAGGAGCGCAACACGCCCTGGGCGCATTCGCGGCGGCGATATGACGCCGGGGCGGGGATGCGGTCTCTCGACGACATCGAGGCGCTGGTGGCCTTCTTCGAGGCGCGGCGGGGGCGGATGCACGGGTTCCGCTGGAAGGACTGGGGGGACTTCAAGTCGTGCCTGCCCTCCAAGATCGTGGGATTCGAGGACCAGGTCATCGGGATCGGCGACGGGGTGCGGACGGCGTTCCAGCTGGCGAAGACCTACCAGTCGGGGGTGGAGGACTACGTGCGGCCGGTGCGGAAGCCCGTGGTGGGGACGATCCGGGTGGGAGTGCAGGGGGATCCGCAGGTGGAGTTGGTGCACTACACGGTGGATGGCGCCACGGGGATCGTGACCTTCGGGACAGCGCCGGACGTGGGCGTTGAGGTGACCGCCGGGTTCGAATTCGACGTCCCGGTGCGGTTCGACACGGACCTGATCCAGGTGTCGGTTGCAAGCTTCCAGGCGGGGGACCTGCCTTCTGTGCCCGTCGTGGAGGTGCGGCTGTGAGCGCGGAGGCGCTGGCCGCGCATCTGGCGACGGGGTCGACGACGGTCTGCCGGTGCTGGCGGGTGACCCGGGCGGATGGCGTGGCCTACGGGTTCACGGACCATGACGAGGCTTTCGCGTTCGATGGGGTGGTGTTCCGGCCGGATTCAGGAATGACCGCGAGGGCGCTCGAGCAGCGGACGGGGCTGTCGGTCGACAACTCGGAAGTGGTGGGGGTCCTGAGCGATGCCGCCATTGCCGAGGTGGATGTGGTCGCCGGGCGGTTCGACGGGGCGGCGGTGGAGGCGTGGCTTGTGAACTGGGCGGAGCCGGGGGAGCGGATGCTCCAGTTCCGGGGGTCGCTCGGGGAGATCGAGCGGGCGGGGGCGGAGTTCCGGGCGGAGTTGCGCGGTCTTGCCGAGGCGCTGAACCGGCCGCAGGGCTACGTCTACCAGGGGCCATGCTCGGCGGTGCTGGGGGACGCGCGGTGCCGGGTGGATCTTGGCGTGCCGGGGAGGGCGGTGGAGGTGGGCGTGCTGGAGGTCGTGAATGCCAGGACCTTCCGGGTTCTTCCGCAGGTGGCGTTCGCAGAGCGGTGGTTCGAGCGCGGTCGGTTCCGGGTACTGACGGGTGCAGCCGAGGGCCTCGTGGGACTGGTGAAGGTGGATCGGATCGTCGCTGCCGGGCGGGAGCTCGAGTTGTGGGAAGAGGTGCGGGCCGAGATCCGGCCGGGGGATGCGGTACGTGTGGAGGCCGGTTGCGACAAGCGGGCGGAGACGTGCCGCGGGAAGTTCGGGAATTTCCTCAACTTCAGGGGCTTTCCGCATGTGCCGGGCGAGGACTGGCAGATGGCCTATCCGAAGCGGGCGGGGCGGAACGATGGCGGGAGCCTGAACCGGTGAGCCGTGTGGTGGAGATCGCTCGGGGATGGATCGGGACGCCCTACCTGCACCAGGCGTCGTGCCGGGGTGCCGGGGCGGATTGCCTGGGCCTCGTGCGCGGGGTCTGGCGCGAGCTCATGGGCGGGGAGCCCGTGGCGGTGCCGCCCTACACGCCCGACTGGAGCGAGGCGCGGCGGGAGGAGGCGCTGTGGGAGGCCGCGCGGCGGCATCTCGTGGTGCGGGAAGTGGCGGGGCCGGGTGACGTGCTCCTCTTCCGGATGCGGGACGGGTCTGTCGCGAAGCATCTGGGCATCCTGACCGAGGTCGGGAACGCGCCGCGTTTCGTCCATGCCTACAGCGGCCACGGCGTGGTCGAGAACAGTCTCTCGGCGCCATGGCGGCGGCGGGTCGTGGCGGCATTCGCGTTTCCCGGAGGGTCGGACTGATGGCGACCATCGTTCTATCGGCGGCGGGTGCGGCGCTGGGCGGATCGCTCGGCGGGTCGGTGCTTGGCCTGTCTACCGCGATCATCGGGCGGGCCATCGGAGCGACGCTTGGGAACGTCATCGACCAGCGGCTGCTGGGGTCGGGCGCGGCGGCGGTCGAGACGGGGCGGATCGAGCGGTTCCGGCTGAACGGAGCGAGCGAGGGGGCAGCCATTCCGCTCGTCTTCGGGCGGATGCGGGTGGGCGGTCAGGTGATCTGGGCGTCGCGCTTCGAGGAGCGGAAGGCGACGAGCGGGGGCGGCAAGGGGCGGCCGTCGCAGCCGAAGGTCACGAGCTATTCGTACTTCGTGAGTCTCGCCATTGCGGTGGGCGAGGGGGAGATCGCGCGGGTCGGGCGTGTGTGGGCGGATGGCGAGGAGATCGCGCCCGACGAGATCATCATGAGGGTTTATCCGGGGAGCGAGGACCAGCTGCCCGATCCCAAGATCGAGGCGGTCGAGGGGGAGGGGCTGGCGCCGGCCTATCGTGGGACGGCCTATGTTGTGATCGAGGACCTCGATCTGACACCGTTCGGCAACCGGGTACCGCAGTTCAACTTCGAAGTCGTGCGGGGGGAGCCGGAGGGCCTTGACGGCGTGCCGGACGTTTCGCGGCTTGTGAAGGGCGTCGCGATGATGCCCGGGACAGGGGAATATGCGTTGGCCACGACGCCAGTGCATTACGACTACGGATCGGGGAAGCGGCGATCGGCGAACGTGCATACGCCAGGGGGCGAGACGGACTTCACGGTGTCGCTCGGGGCGCTGACGGCGGAGGTCCCGGCGTGCCGGTCGGCGTCGCTCATCGTCTCGTGGTTCGGGGACGATCTGCGCTGCGGGTCGTGCACGGTGAAGCCGAAGGTCGAGCAGACGGCCCATGAGGGGCAGGGAATGGCGTGGCGCGCTGGCGGGTTGACCCGTGCCGAAGCCGAGACCATTGCGCAGGTGGATGGGCGGCCCGTCTATGGCGGGACTCCGTCGGACGCGTCGGTCGTGGAGGCGATCCAGGCGATGCGGGCCGAGGGGCTCTACGTCATGTTCTACCCGTTCCTGCTGATGGAGCAGGGTGTGGGGAACGGGAAGCCCGATCCGTGGAGCGATGCGGGCGATCAGCCGGCATACCCGTGGCGGGGACGGATCACGCTGTCGGAGGCCCCTGGGCGACCGGACTCGCCGGATGGGACTGCGGCGGCGGCCGCGCAAGTGGCAGCGTTCTTCGGGACCTCTGCGCCGTCTCACTTTTCGGTCACTGACGGGCGGGTCGAGTATTCGGGCCCTTCGAACTTCGGCTACCGGCGGTTCATCCTGCATTACGCCCACCTCTGCGCGCTGGCCGGTGGCGTCGAGTCCTTCTGCGTGGGTTCCGAGATGCGGAGCCTGACGCAGGTCCGGGGACCGGGCGACACCTTTCCGGCGGTCGCGGCCTTCCGGCAGCTGGCGGCGGAGGTGCGGGCAATCCTCGGGCCGGACGTGAAGATCGGCTACGCGGCCGACTGGTCGGAATACTTCGGCTATCAACCGCAGGATGGTTCGGGAGACATTTACTTCCACCTCGACGCGCTCTGGGCCGACCCAAACGTGGATTTCGTCGGGATCGACAATTACATGCCGCTCTCTGACTGGCGGACAAGCGAAGCGCAGGCCGACGGTGGGTGGGGGAGCGTCTACAACCTCGACTACCTCAAGGCCAACATCGAGGGCGGCGAGGGGTTCGAGTGGTTCTACCACGCGAGCGAGGCGGCTGCGGCGCAACTGAGGACCCCGATCACGGACGGGGCGCACGGCGAGCCTTGGGTCTACCGATACAAGGATCTTCGATCGTGGTGGAGTGAGCTTCATCACGAGCGGATCGGGGGCGTCCGGCAGGCCGTGCCGACGCCTTGGGTGCCCCGGTCGAAGCCGTTCCGCTTCACCGAGTACGGATGCCCCGCGGTGGATCGGGGAACGAACGAGCCCAACAAGTTCGTGGACCCGAAGTCCTCGGAATCGTCCTTGCCGAAGTATTCGACAGGGGGGCGGGATGATCTCATTCAGATGCAATATGTCCGCGCGGTAGCCAGCTACTGGGGCGAAGCGTCGCGCAACCCGGTTTCCCCGATCTATGGGGGGCCGATGATCGACATGGACCACGCCTATCTCTGGGCATGGGACGCACGGCCCTACCCATGGTTCCCGGCGCTGACGGACGTGTGGAGCGACGGCGCGAACTATCGGCTTGGTCACTGGATGACGGGGCGGGCGGCGCTCAGGTCGCTCGCGTCCGTCGTGACCGAGGTCTGTGCGCGGGCCGGGCTTTTCGGGATCGACACGCGAGACCTCTACGGGATCGTCCGGGGCTACGTGCCCGGCGACGTGGGTGACGCCCGGGCCCTCCTGCAACCGCTGATGGTCGCCTTCGGGTTTGACGCGGCGGAGCGGGAGGGCCGGCTCGTGTTTCGCTCGCGCGGGATCGCCAACGTCAAGGAGGTCGATCCCGAGCGGGTCGTGGCTGCGAAGGACGCGGGACGCGACATCGCGCTCGCCCGCGTGTCAGCGGAGGACTCACCCTCTCGCGTCCTCCTGACGCATGTTGAGGCGGATGGTGACTTCAGCGTGCGGACGGCAGGTGCAGGAAGCTCTGCGGTGGCGCTGCGGTCGGTTTCGCGATCTGAACTGCCGCTCGCCCTGACGCCGGCGGAAGCAGCCGAGACCGCCGAACGCTGGATCGCGGAGACGAGGGTTGCGCGCGATAGGCTGAGTCTGTCATTGCCGCAGGGCTTCGAGCGGCTGGGGGCCGGGGACGTGTTCCGGTTGGCTGGAGCGGGGACCTTCCGCGTGGACTCCGTCGAGGAGGCCGGCGTCAGGTCAGTCGAGGCCGTGAGGGTGGAACTGGGCATCTACCGCCCATCCGAGTATCCGGCGGCGCCCATGCGGCTTGCCCCGGTCGTTCCCCCTCTGCCGGTCGAGGCGCTGTTTCTCGACCTGCCGCTTCTGGCGGGTACAGAGGATCCCGTGGCACCCTACGTCGCAATGACGGCGGAGCCCTGGGCGCCCGCCGCCGTCTACTCGTCGGCAGATGGGCAGGCCTTTGCTCTGGACGCCGTTGTCGAGCGCGCGGCCGTCCTTGGTGAGACAGAGACAGACCTCGCCGTGTCGACGCCCGGAGTTTGGGACCGTGGGGCACACCTCCGTCTGCGGCTCTACGGTGGGGCGCTCAGCTCGGCCACGGATCTTGCGGTTCTGAACGGAGCCAACGTGATGGCCATCGGCGACGGGAGCGGCGACTGGGAGCTGCTTCAATTCGCCCGTGCCGTGCTTCTGGAACCCGGGGTCTGGACGGTATCGCGACTGCTGCGCGGACAGGCGGGCACGGAGTCGCTTGTTCCGCAGGTCTGGCCCGCGGGGAGCCACGTCGTCCTGCTCGACGGCGGGCCCCAGCAGTTCCCCCTGCTGCAGGCGATGCTCGGAATCCAGAGGATCTACAGGTTCGGGCCTGCGCGACGCCCTCCCGGCGATCCCGCCTATCGCGAAGTCGCGCGGACGTTCCGCGGAGTGGGACTGCGGCCCTTTTCGCCGGTCGCGCTCAGGGCGCGGCGGCGGAGCGGGGACCTGGACTTCACATGGATCAGGCGGACCCGGATCGACGGGGACCGGTGGGATGGCATCGACGTGCCTCTCGGCGAGACGGCCGAGCGGTACTTGGTTCGGGTGGTGTCGGCGGGTTTCGTCCGCCGGGAGAGGGAGGTCGCCGTTCCGTTCTGGACATACAGCGCGGCGGCGCAATCCGAGGACGGAGTGACGGGGGCCTTCGCGGTCGAGGTCGCGCAGATTTCGGACCGGTTCGGTCCAGGGCTCAGGGCAAGGATTGAGATCGATGAATGAGACGGCAAGGCTTCGACTTCCGCTGGTGCAGGCGGCGCAGGCGCAGAAGCATGTCACCGTGAACGAGGCCCTCCTGCGGCTCGATGCGTTGTCGCAGCTTGAGCTTGAGTCGCGATCCCTTGCGACCCCGCCGCTCGCACCTCTCGCCGGGTCGACCTACGCGGTGCCTGTGGGCGCGACGGGTGCATGGGCGGGAAAGGCGGGCCAGCTGGCCTTCTGGGTGAATGGTGGCTGGGAACATGCGAGCCCCCGCATCGGGTGGCGCGCGTGGATCGTGGACGAGGCGGCGATCGGGACCTTCGATGGCGTGGAGTGGGCTTCCGGTGCCGTGGCGGTGTCGCCGACCGGTGCCGCCTTGGCCTTCCGAGTGGTCGAGATCGACCATGCCGTCGCTCCCGGGAGCGGCAGCGAGACCGCGCCTGTCGTTCCCGCGGGATGTCAGGTGTTCGGAGTGACCGGGAGAGTCACGAGCGCCCTTGGAGGAACGGCCAGCACATTCCGGCTCGGAGTAGCTCCGGGGGCACTGGACCGCTACGGGAGCGGGATCGGAACCGGCGCGGGGGCGTGGTTCCGGGGAGTGACGGGCGCGCCGGTTGCCTACTACGAGGCGACGCCTCTGACCCTCACGGCCGAGGGCGGGAGTTTCTCGGGCGGAAGCGTCCGACTTGCGATTCACATCGTGGAACTCGGCCTGCCGCGCCCCTGAGATGCGGCCCGCGCTTCTGGGCGATGTCGTCGCGGCGGCGCGGGTGCTACGCGCTGCCGAGGCGACCGAACGGCCGACGCTTCTCGCACGGCTTGTGGCGGAGGCATCATGTGCTGCCCGTCACGTTCGCACGACGGGCCGCAATCATCCGCATTACGGGGACGGCTCGCTCATGGGAGCGGCACTGAGACACGCGCGTGTGCCCGAGCCGTCGCTGGAGGACCCCGACTATTGCCGCTGCCTCGGTCTCGTGCTTGCCCGTCTGGAGATCCTGACCCGCCCACGAGATCGAGCGGGAAAGCTTCCCGATTGACATCCCCTTCCCCAAGTGCCGCTTTCTTCGTGACCCAAAGCCCCTATCTGGTGTAGGGATCTGGTACGCGCGATGGAGGCTGTAATGGCGAGAACGCGGAAATCCATCCGGGCGATCGACCCGGTCTGGTCGCGGATTTCGGACGAGGCCGAGGAGGCAGTCCGAAACGAGCCGCTTCTTGGCGGCCTGATCCATTCCAGCATCCTCCATTACGATACCATGGAAGGCGCGCTTGCCTATCGGATCGCGATGAAGCTCGCGTCGGGAGAGATGTCCGAGCAGATCCTGCGCGAGATCGCCGATGAAGCCTATGCGACGGACCCGTCGCTGACCGAGGCCGCCCGGACCGACATCATGGCGGTCTTCGAGCGGGACCCGGCCTGCCACCGGCTGATACAGCCCATCCTTTACTTCAAGGGATACCAGGCCCTTCAGGCCTATCGCGTGGGGCACTGGCTCTGGACGCAGGGGCGCCGGGATCTTGCCTACTTCATCCAGATGCGGGTGTCGGAGGCGTTCGGCGTGGACATCCACCCCGCGGCGCGGATCGGCAAGGGCATCATGATCGACCATGCCCATTCCATCGTCATCGGCGAGACGGCGGTCGTGGGCGACAACGTATCCATGCTTCATTCGGTGACGCTGGGCGGAACCGGCAAGGAGACCGAGGATCGGCATCCGAAGATCGGATCGGGCGTGCTGATCGGCGCGGGCGCCAAGGTGCTCGGCAACATCCACGTGGGCGACTGCGCGCGGATCGCGGCGGGTTCCGTGGTGCTCGAGGACGTGCCGCCCAAGAAGACGGTTGCCGGAGTGCCCGCGCGGATCGTGGGCGACGTCAACTGCCCGCAGCCGTCGGTGTCGATGGATCACCTGATCGGGCGCTCTCACGAGAGCTGATCGAATGCCTCCAGCGCCTTGACGCCATACATGTAGGCGGGCCCGCCCCCCATCATCACGGCGACCGAGATCGTGTCGGCCACGTCGTCGCGACTGGCCCCTGCCTTGATCGCGCCCTGGACATGATAGCCGATGCAATCGACGCAGCGCGTCGAGATCCCGATGGCGAGCGCGATCAGTTCCTTCTCCCTCACCGTCAGGGCGCCGTCGTGCATGGTTGCGCGATGGAGTGCCGTGAAGGCGCTGCCCGTTTCGGGCCGGGACGTGCGAAATGCCGCGAGCGCCTCGCTCTGCTGGCGAAGGTGGGTCTTCCAGTCCATGTCGATCCCCGCTTGGTTCGCGTCAGGTGGTAGAGCCCGGAACGCGCCCCTGCCTTGAGGCAGGTCAAGCGGCGCCGCAGGGGAGGGGGCTGTCTGCCCCCTCTGCGCGCGAAACGCGCGCATTCACCCCCGAGGATACTTGACGGCCGATGGAAGCACCTTGGTCACGCGAGCATCGCAATCGGGTTCTCGAGGTTGTCGACGATCGCCTGAAGGAGCTGCGCTCCGAGCGCGCCGTCGATCACCCGGTGGTCCACCGAGAGCGTGACGGACATCACGGTCGCCACCTCGACGTCGCCGGACGCCCCGACGACCGGCTTCTTCACGCCCGCGCCGACCGCGAGGATGGCGCCGTGGGGCGGGTTGATCACGGCGTCGAAGTTGTCGATGCCGAACATGCCGAGGTTCGAGATCGCGAAGCTGCCGCCCTGGTACTCATGCGGCGCGAGCTTGCGGTCGCGGGCCCGGGCGGCCAGGTCCTTCATCTCGGCCGAGAGAGCCGAGAGCGACTTCATCTCGGCGTCCTTCAGGACAGGCGTGAAGAGACCGCCCTCGATGGCGACCGCCACGGCGACGTCAGACGGCTTCAGCTCCAGCACCCGGTCGCCGGCCCAGACGGCGTTCGCCTTCGGCACCTGCTGGAGCGCGATGGCGCAGGCCTTGATGATGAAGTCGTTGACCGAAAGCTTCACGCCGCGCTTTTCCAGCTTGGTGTTGAGGTCCGCCCGGAACGCCATGAGCGCGTCGAGCCGGATGTCGCGGCGGAGGTAGAAGTGGGGGATCGTCTGCTTGGCCTCGGTGAGGCGGGCGGCGATGGTCTTGCGCATCCCGTCGAGCTTGACCTCGGTGAAGTCGCGGCCCTGGTACATCGCGAGGACCTGGTTCGTGGTCGGGCCAGCCGCGGCGGGGGCGGCGACGGGGGCAGGCGCGGCTTCCTTCGACGGCGCGGAGGCGGCTTTTGCGGGCGCGGCCTCGGCGCCTTCCACATCGGCCTTCACGATCCGGCCCTTCGGTCCCGAGCCCTTGATGGCGGAGAGGTCGAGGCCCTTTTCCCTGGCGATCCGGCGGGCGAGGGGGGAGGCGAAGAGGCGCTCGCCATCCTCATGCAGGGGTGAGGGGGCGGGCGTCGCCGCCGTCTCGCCCCGGCCGTAGCCGCCGGCGGGCGCGGTCTCGGGGGCGGGGGCGGCGACCGCCGCGGAGCTCCCTTCGGGAGCCGCCTTGGCGGCCGCGTCGGACGCCTTCGGCGCCTCCGGCGCAGCGGCATCGGCGGCGCTTTCGCCTTCGGCCAGCAGGACGGCGATAGGGGAGTTGACCTTCACGCCTTCCGTCCCCGCGGGGACAAGGATCTTGCCGATCACCCCTTCGTCGACCGCTTCGAACTCCATCGTCGCCTTGTCGGTCTCGATCTCGGCCAGGAGATCGCCGGACGACACCGTGTCGCCCTCCTTCACCAGCCACTTGGCGAGCGTGCCTTCCTCCATCGTGGGCGAGAGGGCGGGCATCAGGATCTGGGTCGGCATGGTCTCACTCCTCCTCCAGGACGATGCGGTCGAAGGGGGCCTTCGGGCGCCCTCCCGCCGCGCGTGTCCTGAGCGTGTCTTCGATCTCGCGCGCATGGGCCGCGAGCCAGTCGTAGGCGGTGCGGTGGCCGTGGCCGCCGGTCAGGCGCGCGCCCGCAGCGATCAGGGCGTCGGGCACGAGCGCGACGAGGCGGCGGTCCGGCGCGTCGATCGCGATCCGGTAACCTTCGCGCAGCGCGTCGCGGCCGAGGACGTCCATCACGGGACCTCCTCGACGAGGAGGCGCCCCCAGGGTTCTCCCACCATCCCGCCCGTCTCGGTCGCCGTCACCGCGCCGAGGATGTGGGCCAGGTTGGCCTCGATCCAGGCGCGGCGGGCGGTGTCGTCCGTGTCGGGACCGACCTCGTCGTCCAGAAGGTCGTGCGGCACCGTCACCCGGTAGCGCGTTCCTGCGCCGTCCAGCCGGAGGATGTAGTCTCCGCCCCGGCGTTCGATGGGATCCTGCAGAGCCATCGGCCTACCTGTAGGTCACGGACTTGACCGCCTCGATGACCTCCTTCGTGGTCACGAGCGCCAGCTTCTCGAGGTTCGCGGCATAGGGCATCGGCACGTCCTTGCCGGTGAGGTTCAGGACCGGCGCGTCGAGCCAGTCGAAGGCCTCCTTCATCAGGACCGACGTGATGTAGTTGCCGACGGATCCCTGCGGAAAGCCTTCCTCCACCGTCACGCAGCGGTTGGTCTTCTTCACGCTTTCGATGATCGCGCCGGTGTCCATCGGCCGGATCGTGCGGAGGTCGATCACCTCGGCCTCGATCCCGTCCTTGGCGAGCGCTTCCGCCGCCTCGAGCGCGTAGGTCATCCCGATCCCGAAGCTCACGATGGTTACATCTGAGCCCTTCCGCCAGATGCGGGCCTTGCCAAAAGGCACCGTCAGGTCTTCGACCTGCGGCACGTCGAAGGACCGGCCGTAGAGGATCTCGTTCTCGAGGAAGATCACCGGGTTCGGGTCGCGAATGGCGCTTTTCATCAGGCCCTTCGCGTCGGCCGCCGAATAGGGCATGGCGACCTTGAGGCCGGGGATCTGCATGTACCAGGCCGCGTAGTCCTGGGAGTGCTGGGCCGCCACGCGGGCCGCCGCGCCGTTCGGGCCGCGGAACACGATGGGGCAGCCCATCTGCCCGCCCGACATGTAGAGCGTCTTGGCGGCCGAGTTGATGATCTGGTCGATGGCCTGCATCGCGAAGTTGAAGGTCATGAACTCGACGATGGG